>P_A23_Liq_1_FmtDRAFT_1000025_pt1 | contig 25594 bp, 24 predicted proteins | sample PonA231FremontCA_FD_10235 | JGI IMG/M metagenome (IMG submission 10235) | reverse complement strand
GACGACGAGCGCGGCGTCGGCCGGTCGGCCCGTCGTCCGCCACGCGCTCTCGACGACCGACCGCAGGTCGGTCGGCTCGGTCGCCTGAACCGTTTTCCCCTCGCGCGCCAGCGTCAGGACGTCGCCGATGAGGTGGTCCATGCGGTCGAGGGCGTCGAGGGCGCGGTCCAGCTGCTCCGTCGACGCGTCGCCGTCGAGGTCGTCGGCCAGTTCGATGTTTCCGACCGCGACGGAGAGGGGGTTCCGGAGGTCGTGGCTCACGACGCTCGCGAACTCCTCCAGCCGCTCGCGCTGTCGTTCCAGCCGTTTGCGGCGCTCGACGCGCTCGTCGGCGGGGAAGAGGTACCCCGCCACGTCGCCGCGTTCGGTCGCCCGGCCACGCTCGTGGACCCACTGCGGCTCACTGTCGGACGCGACGCGGTACACCACGTCGACGGGGTCGGTCTCGAGCGCCTCCCGGAGACGGTCGCGGTCCTCGTCGGCCACGCAGTCGAGCCAACCGCCGTCCGGCCGCTCCGGGGCGTGGACCCGCAGATCGTCTCCCGCCTCGATCACGAACCGAGAGGGGTCCCCCTCGGGTCGGCGGTAGGCGATCCCGGGCCGTCGCTTCATCGGTCGTGACACGTGTCAACCAGATTACTCGGTCCACATAAACATTACTCAACTATCACTTGTCATACACTGAGATCAAGTCAAAATAACACGAAAAAATCGATCGCGGAAGCGGAACCGCCGAGAGACCTTTGTCGCGTCCGCCGATTGATCGCCGTATGCGCGCTGCGATCCTTCGAGACCACGGGGAGCCGCTCGCGGTTCGCGAGCTTCCCGACCCCGAACCGGAGCCCGACGGCGCCGTCGTCCGCGTGGAGGCCTGCGGCGTCTGCCGCAGCGACTGGCACGCGTGGGCCGGTCACGGGGAGTGGGCGGACGACCGCGTCCCGCGCGGCCAAGTGCTCGGCCACGAGCCGGCCGGCGAGGTCGTCGCGGTCGGCGACGAGGTCGACCGGTTCCGCCCGGGCGACCGCGTGGTCGTCCCCTTCTCGCTCGGCGACGGGACGTGCCCCCACTGCCGCCGCGGGGCCGGCAACGTCTGCGAGGACGGCCGCGCGCTGGGGTTCGAGGCCGCCGCCCCGGGCGCGTTCGCGGAGCGAGTGGCGGTGCCGGCCGCCGACTACAACCTCGTCGGGCGCCCCGCCTGGCTCGGCGCGACCGCGGCCGCGGCGCTCGGCTGTCGGTACATGACGGCGTACCACGCGCTCGCCGAGCGCGCGAACGTCAGCGGCGGCGACGCGGTCGCCGTCCACGGCTGCGGGGGCGTCGGCCTCTCCGCGGTCCAGATCGCCGCGGCGCTCGGCGCGCGCGTGATCGCGGTCGACATCGACGACGCGGCCCTCTCGCTCGCTCGCGAGCTCGGCGCCGACGAGAGCGTGAGTCTGGGGTCGTTGCCGGAGGAAAGTTCGGTCCCCGAGCAAATCCGCGACCTCACCGACGGCGGCGCCGACATCTCGCTCGACGCTCTGGGGATCGCCGAGACCTGTCGGAACTCCGTCCGGTCGCTGCGTCCCCGAGGCACCCACGTCCAAGTCGGGCTCACGACGGACGCCGAACGCGGCGAGGTGTCGCTCCCGACCGACTGGATGACCCGGTGGGAGATCTCGTTCCTCGGCTCGCGCGGGATGCCGCCGACGAGCTACCCGGACCTGTTCGCGCTGATCGAGTCGACGGGGATCGACCCCGGCGCCCTGGTCGCTCGCGAACTGTCACTGCCGGAGGTGTCGGGCCGGCTCGCGGCGATGGACGAGTACGAGGTGGCGGGCGTGGAGGTCGTTACCGAGTTCTGAGCGCGGCCTACAGCAGTCGCGAGAGGAACTGTTGCCCGCGGTCCGTCGACGGCTCGTCGAAGAAGGACCGCGTCTCGGTCCGCTCAACGACTCGGCCGTCGGCCATCAAGACGATCCGGTCGCCGACCTCGCGGGCGAAGCCCATCTCGTGGGTGACGAGGACCATCGTCATCCCGTCGGCCGCGAGCCCCTCGATCACGTCGAGCACCTCGCCGACGAGCTCGGGGTCCAACGCGCTCGTCACCTCGTCGAACAGCATCACCCGCGGCTCCATCGCGAGCGCGCGGGCGATGGCGACGCGCTGCTGCTGGCCGCCCGAGAGCGCGCCCGGGTGCGACTCGGCCTGATCGGCGAGCCCGACCCGGTCGAGGAGGTCGGACGCGGCCCGCTTCGCCTCGCCCTCCGGCTCGCCTTTCACCTTCTCCGGGGCGAGCGCGACGTTCTCCAGCGCGGTTTTGTGCGGGAAGAGGTTGAACGACTGGAACACCATCCCGATCTGCTGTCGGATCTCGTTGACGTCCGTCTCGATCACGGACCGGCCGTCGAGCCGGATGTCGCCGCCCTGAATCTCCTCTAGCCGGTTCGCACACCGGAGCAGCGTCGACTTCCCGGACCCGGACGGTCCGATGACGACGACGACCTCTCCCTCGTCGACGTCGACGTCGACGTCGTACAGCACCTGCGTGTCGCCGAACGACTTGTCGACGCCGTCAAACTCGACGAGCGGACCGGTCACGCCTCCTCACCCCCGTCGTCGTCGCCGGAGCCGAGCCCCGACAGCCGACCGAACATCCGGCTGTCGGACCCCCAGTCCGACCGGCGCTCCAGTCCGTTGACGAGCTGGCTCATCGACATCGTGATCGCGAGGTAGAGCACGCACACCCACACGAGCGGGGTCCACGGGTCCAGTTGGTTGCTGTTGATGTTTCGGAACACGCTCATGATCTCCGGGACGGCGATGACGGTCAGCAGCGAGGTGTCCTTCACGAGGATGATCTGGTCGTTGCCGATGGCCGCGAGCGCGTTGCGCCACGCCTGCGGGAGGACGACCTGCCGCAGCGCCATCACGCGGGACATCCCGAGCGACCGGGCCGCCTCCATCTGGCCGTTGGGGACGGCGTCGATCCCGCCGCGGATCGCCTCGCCGACGTACGCCCCGTGGTTCAGCGTGAGCCCGATGATCGCGGCCGGGATCGCCCAGTCCGTGAAGGGGAACTCGCCGGTCGCCCAGAGCCGCGGCACGCCGAAGTAGATGACGAACAGCTGGAACAGCAGGGGCGTGCCGCGGAAGAACTCGACGTACCCCTTCGCGATCCGTCCGGTGACGTTCGACGTCGAGATCCGGCCGAGCCCCACGAGGACGCCGAGCGACACGGAGAGGAGACTCGAGATCACGACGATCTGGATGACGAGGAAGAACGCCTCCGCGAACCGCCGCGCGATGAGCGGCGAGGCGAGCAGGCTGTAGTCGACCTGCGTCGAAAGGATCCAGGCCAACAGTCCCCCGATGGCCAGCACGAACCCCCCGGCGGCCACCTCGCCGACCCGCTTCACCAGCCGGTCGCGCATCAGTACGCCGCCGCCGCTCGACTCCGATTCTGTCTGTGTTGCCATGTGATATCAGGTAGAGACGGCGAGGTCCGGAGACTCAGCCGTCGAAGTACTCGTTGTAGATCTCCTCGTACGTCCCGTTCTCGCGGATCGTCGCGAGGGCCCCGTTGACCTCCTCTCGGAAGTCGTCGTCGTCCTGCCGGAACGCGATCCCGTACTCCTCGATCGTCAGCGTGAGGTACGGCGGCGCGTCGTCGCGGTCGGCCGCGACCCCGTCTCCCTCGAGGAAGACGACCTCCTCGTTCTCCGCGGCGAACGAGGCGCTCACGGTGTTGTCGTTGATGACCGCGTCCACCTGATTGTTGAGCAGCGCGTCGAACGCGCCGTTGATCTGGTCGTAGCTCTCGATCTGGAGGTCGCCGCCGAACTCCTCTTGGAGGTCCTCGGCGGCGGCCTCGCCGGTCGTCCCGCGCTGGACGCCGACGGACGTGCCCTGGAGGTCCTCGCGGGAGCCGATGTCGCTGCCCTCCAAGAGGAGGACGGTCTGGTACGCGGTGAAGTACGGGTCCGAGAAGTCGACCCGCTCGGCGCGCGACTCGTTGATCGTCATCGCGCTCATGATGACGCGGAAGTTCGCGTTGTTCAGCGACGCGATGATCCCGTCGAAGGAGGTCTCCTGGAACTCGTAGTCCATGTCGAGCTGCTCGCCGAACACGGCCTCGGCGATCTCGACGTCGAATCCGATGAGGTCGCCCGCCTCGTTGCGGTACTCGAAGGGCGCGTATGGGATGTCGGAGCCGATGGTGATCGTCTCACCGCCCCCGCCGCCGCCGCCGATACAGCCGGCGGTGGCCGCCAGTCCGCTCGCGCCGACCGCGGTCAGGTACTGTCGCCGGTTCACAGAACGGTTTTCGTCCATACACCGTTTCTCGGTTGATCACGATTTCAACGTTTCGGCCGCGAGATAGCAATATTTGCCGAACTGCGGGGGTTCGACAGGGTCGTTCAGGAGAGACGCCGCTCCGTTCGGGGCCGCGACCCGACGGCGAGCGGCCCGATCAGTCGCCGCCGATCGGGACGCTCCCGTCGCGCATCTCGTCGGCGCCGCGGAGGGTCCACGCCGCGCCCGCGGCGAGCGCGACGGCGACGGCCAAGACGGCGAGGTTGATCTGCTGCCACGTCGCGGTGTACAACACGAGGTCCCGGCCGAGCAGCAGCGTGCCCACGAGCGCGGCCAACGACCCGGCCGCCAACGCGCGAACGGTGTTGGCCGTCCCGGCGTCGAGCCCGTCGTACCCGCCCCGGACCGCCTCCGTCGCGTACGCGACGGCCGCGACGAGCCCGAGGTGTCCGGCGAGTCCGGTGATGTAGAAGGCGGCCTGCGCGGGCGGCGCGTATGTGAGGAACGGGACTGCCCGCGAGAAGACCGCGCTGGCGACGATACCGGCGACGGCGATTCCCGCGGCCGCCCGGAGCAGTCGCGCGTTCCCGCGCCCGCCGCCCCAGATCGTCGCCAGCCCGAGCAGCGTGAAGATGATCAGCGCCACGGACAGGTGCGCCGCGTGCGTGGACACCGTGTACCCGCCCGGGATGAGCCCGCTGAGGGTGACGGTGATCGCGCCGACGGTGATCTGGAGCGGTAAGATAGCGACCGCCAGCGTCGCCGCCAGCTTGGTCCGGCGCTCGAACCCGGACCCGAGCCACGTCCACCCGGCGACGCCGACGATGAGGAAGCCGGTGACCATCGCCCACGCCCGGTGGAACCACTCGATGAAGTCGGGGTTGATCGTGAGCGCCGGGATGAGCTGGTCGGAACACAGCGGCCACTGGGCCTGACACGCCAGCCCGGAGCCGGTCGCCGCGGTGTAGACGCCGAGCGAGAAGAGGACGAGCGTCATCCCCGTCGTCGCCGCCGCGTATCGCCTGAACGTTAGCCACGCGGGCCGAAGACTCATTAGCCGATTTCGGGCGCGCGCGCACTTAGACCGTTCGGCCGCTCCTCGCGATCGAGAAGGGCGCACGGGTCGACAGGCGGCGACGGACGGTCGAGGCGGTCGAGCGTCCCCCGGTACGCGACCGCTACCCGGACAGCTCTCGCTTCGCCCGCCGCGCCCGCTCGGACATCTCTTCGTCGCCGTCGACGTCCGCGAGCGTCTCGATCGCCTCCAGCTTCCGGACGGAGTCGTCGAGGAACGAGAGCACGTCGCCGGTGTACGCGTACACCATGTAATCGTCGGTCATCACGTCGACGATGGCCTGCGGGCCGAGCCCCTCGGCGCGCAGTTCGAGGACATAGCGCATGAACTTCTCCTCGGGGCAGCCGCAGTACGGGTTCGAATCGCAGTCGCAGTCGAGGAAGTCCTCGGCGAAGTCGAGGACGCGGTCGCGGGTCGTTTCGTCGAGCTTCGAGAGGCCGTCGCCGGTGAACAGCAGGTCGAGGGTGGCGCCGGCGAACGCCCCCTTCGGGATGTTCGCCTCCAGCTGGGAGGCGAGCTGCCGGTGGTTCTTCACGTAGATCTTGTCGGTAAAGGCCACAGTTAGCGATTTGTACGCCCGCAGCCCTCAAAAGCGACGCGGTGATCGAGAGACCGTCGGCGGTTCGAACGACATCGCGTCACACGCCCGTCCGGGAGTCGTAACCGTTATTTATCGAAGCGGGGTACTAGACGACGCGTGTCCGGGTTAGGGTAGTGGACTATCCTTCAGCCTTGTGGAGGCTGAGACGCGGGTTCGATTCTCGCACCCGGACCTACACGGCGGAGCCGTGTGGCGTTTTCACCGGTTCTCAACACAACGAGGACCATATGTCTCAAGTCAAAAAGGCGGGTATCCGGGTGGTCCCAAAACCGTCCGAAGAGTACCTGTCACAGCGTCAGTTGACCGACTACCGAGAACACCGAGAACGCCTCATCGGCTGGATGGTAAACATCGGGAAGGATCCCGACCACGGAGACGGATATGCCTACGATACTGCGAACGGACGAGCATATCGTCTCGACGCCTTCTACCGGTTCGTATGGGACGAAGAAGACCGCTATACTACCGAGATCACACACGATCACGCAGACGCCTACATGAGGAAGCTTGCCTACGGAGAGACCTCACAGGAGAACAAGGCAAGCCACCTGAAGGCAGTCAAAATGCTGTTCCGCTGGCGCGCACACACGCTTGACGGGGAGGAGTGGGAACCAGAAATCACGTTCACCACGAACACCGGGAATACCAACCCCAAGGACTTCCTCACCCGCGAAGAGCGTAGTGCCGTCAGAGAGGCCGTGCTGGAACACGGGAGCGTTCCGAGCTACAACAACCTCACACCCGAACAGCGCGACCGATGGAAGATACACCTCGCACAGCGCTTTGAGAAGCCTAAGAGAGATGTAGGCCCCGACGAATTCAAACAGGCCAACTCGTGGAAGATACCGAGCTTGTTCTGGACCGCACTTGATACCGGCTTACGCCCGGTAGAAGTCAAGCGGGCGAAAGTCGATTGGGTAGACGTTAGGAACTCTCTCTTACGGATTCCCAAAGAGGACTCTTCCAAGAACACCGACAATTGGACCGTCTCCCTCACGGATCGTACCGCGAACGCACTCGATAGATGGCTCACCGAGAGACAGCAGTACGACAAGTATCTGGATTCGGATTCTCTGTGGCTCAATCGGTCGGGGAATCCGTACCAGTACTACTCTCTGAACCGTCTGTTTCGACAGATCTGCGAGACTGCGTGTATTCCCTCTGAGGGACGCACGTTCTATTCGATCCGCCACTCGACGGCGACCTACATGGCCCGAGAGGAAGACTTGGGAGCGGCACAGGCTCAACTAAGGCACAAGAGCGCACAGACAACTATGCGATACGATCAGGCACCGGTAGAAGATCGACGGGACGCGCTGAACCGGATGGGATAACGATGACAGAGATCAATATTGACACCGAAGAGATCGAGGCACTCACCGAAGAATACGTTTCCTGTGGGACTCCCAAGCGGCGTCGGGAGATAGAGATAGAGCTACTGGAAGTGACCCTTTGGAAGGCACTTGAACGGGAGAACGGCCGCGCATTTGCGGAGTTCTCCAAGGAAGAAATGGAACTCATCTCTGACGCTATAGAGGGAGATGATCCCGACGTGAGTAGACTGGTTCGAAGGCCGTTCTTAGACAACCTATAAATAACCATAAGTAATATCCCAATCGGCCCAATTTTATTGGGAGAACAAGAGTTGGTGAGGCTACCTCAACACCGAGGATACGTCAAGCGGGTCTTCCGAGAGTACCGAGAGTGATGGGTCGTCCAGCACCTCCGGCTCTTCTGACGGCCCCGTGGCGGAGTTCTACGAGACGTGTAAGGAGCTGTCCATCGACACGGAGTCAGTCGTGGCTGAACAGCTCAAGGACACAAGCGACAAAAATATTATGAGGGAACCGACAACAAATTGATATTGTATGGATCCGGATTTCCCCGCTTCGGTGCCAGTTTGTAATGACATGGATGAAAAGAATGAGCAATACCAGAGAGCGAAAAATGAACAGAGACCCTTCCTCGCCGTGGTTGATGACGATGATCTTCCCGGTTGGCAAGCAATCTACGTAATGGATACTACTGGTGAAGATCGACGAAACTGGTACTATCTTACCGAAGAGGGTGTGGAAATTGCCGAAGAGCGGCGGAGTACTGCTGAGACACATCTCCAACACGATTCTTGGGTATCTACTTGTTCTAAAACTCGTGGAGAATTACACGGACTTTCAAAAGGTGACGCCGAATACCTCGCAGATCGTTTCGCAGAGATTGTTTGGAATACAGAGTATTGGAAAGAGGTAACCCCACGTGAAATATTCCAAGGTGAATATTAAAACAGTCTTTATTTGAAATACTTCGATTTGGCGAATATCTACAATTATGTCTCAATCAATTTGACAAAGCAAGATTAGTTCTTGTGCCAAGTCAGATCGGGAGGGAGCTTGTCAGCCATTCTACCCATGACCTCAGCAATCTTCTCTTCATCAAGACCGATTTTTTCGACTAATTCGACAAAGCGCTCGTCATTATTTTCCGCCGACTGAGTGGGGTGGTAGAATTTTCGAGAACCTTCAGAAATAGAATTAGGACCCATGGGGGACCATGTTGAACCTTCAGGCGTTCTACGCGCGTATGTGCCGTATCGACCGATAAAAACACAGAGACAGAACGAGGTGTACTCATCTTCACAACCCATATCTCTCAGAGGCTGAGTGTTTCTTAGATTTCTACCAGTAGATTTCTGATAGTGTGTGAAGCCTAATTGAGACGCAATAGCGTCGAACCGGTTTTTTCGATCCATCATCTGTTTTAGTGATTCATCATCACCTCGCTTTCGACGATCTCCACGGCCCGCGTCAAGCCATTTGAGATCAGCATACTCATCTTGTCTCTTGTGGTAGTTTCTATTGGTGAGAAGGCCCTCTTTAGCCCAAGATGTACTCGGTTCTGTACACTCGTTTGGGTGAAACATAGTTTCGTTCGATGTATCAAGCGAGGTGATCGGCTCGGGTTTGTTTTCGTCGAATGGCATATTGAGACGGGGAGATAGACTGAGTCGAGACTGTTCGCTCTCATGGCTGTAATTTGGAGCAGTACTCCATTAAGCTCCGATCTGACCGTAGGGTTGGTCTTTAAAAACATGTGTTCGCGAGAAGGCCCCCGTTCCAACTATTCTGACTGATCGCGGGGATCCTAATAACGAGAATCCAGCTACCGCAAATTTGATCGGAAGCCCGTTCTCGCGATTAGGTGTCCCGCAACGCATTCTGGTAAGTAGCTACGCCTAATCGGAAACAGCTGATCAGAGACAACCAATTAGAATGAACGCGTCGCTCGACTCGTTCCCTCTTTTACAGACGCGGTCTGTAGGTTTAACCATAGCGGTTTGCCTTTTAAAGAGAAATTATGCTGGTTCGCGTTTTTGACTGAACCTTCCACCCTAAGTAATACACAACGGTATATATAGGGGGGTGGGCCTTTATAAGTGGAATCTCTGAATATCTACATTAGCTCCGCAATCCCACACACGTTCTTGTATAGATCCGGCTATTTTGTAGAAATCGGCTCTCAAAGTTATTCTCGTGCGCGCTTGGGAGACAGTCGTTCTCGCGAATAGATTCGTCGATTAGAGTCCCTTGTAGCTCGTCAAAATCGGGAAAATTTCTGAGCGGGTTACCTCCGTCAGATGATGGATTAGAAGATATTCAAGTCATAACCACCTGTTTGTGAACTAAAATACGATATAATTATTTCGCATGTCCTTACCAATCTTTGATACTATATCTCCATCTACGGAGACTCTGGCTATTGAGATCATCAAATTCGTAACGATACTGTGTGTGATTGTGTGCCGTGGTACTCTCTTGACAATACATACAGCTGTTAACAGTTAATGGTAATGTTATAGAATAGTATTGTTGTTGATAGTATCGTCAACATACTTTGTCTCAGTTGGGAAAAGCCTGTAAAAGCCTGTAACGTACAGCAAATCTATTTGCGAGAAGGCGGCTTTGCTGTAGCTGTAGCTGTACTGTAGCTGTAGCTGTACTGTAGCTGTAGCTGTGGTAGTATCCTTGCTGTCTTCACAAAGATCTTGAACCGGCTATCAAGGCCTAATACAGCGGTTTTATGCTTGATAAGCACCGACTGTTGTTACGGTAGAAGCGTACCGAGTGTATGATGGAGGCTCTGCCCCTTGGCGAGGGTCGATTCTAAGGCCCCTGTCGTGTCTTCTAATAGCTTTTATGACTTCATAAGTAGGTTGATATGTCTTGGGGTTAAAAGCTCTTAGAGACAATCCTCAACCGTCTGAGAGGATCGGTGCTTTGACCGGGTTTTATTGTAGATTATTTGTCTGTGTTTTCGAAGAACGTGAACTGGTAAATCCAACCATTTTAATTTAGTTAATATATCTGATATAGGAATTATAGGAATGACAAATAAGTTGTGATATTCAAATTCTACGCCTATAGATCGCTTTCAGAGAACACCAACTGTGTGCTATTGGCGTCCAGCCAGTAAGCGTGTTTCTCGTATTCAGAGTCGTATTCAGCAACTAAAGACCAAAACTCGTCTGTGTGATTTTGCTCTTGGAGGTGGGCCAATTCGTGGATCACGATGTAATCAACGACCTCGGGAGGGGCCATCATTAACCTCCAATTCAATCCAAGGGTTCCTGTCGTTGAACAACTCCCCCACTTGGTTCGTTGATTCCTGACTTCGATCTTGTCGTACTCGACTCCCATCTCCTCCGCGAAGTGATCGGCCCGGTTCTCAAAGCGTTCCCGAGCTTTTCGACGGTAAAGTGTCTCCAAAGCCCGCTTGAGAGAGGTCTGTTCCACGTGGTGGCGTGCCAGCCAAAATTCGTTCTCGATTACCTGTGAAGAGGACCGTTGTTCTACGACAATCTTGTACTGTTCCCCGAGATATGGAAATCGTTCTCCTTCTTCAAATTCCCGATCAGGGATTTGCTCACGATAGGCGTCGTACTTTTGCTTCTTTTCCAGAATCCACACGGCGTTCTCCTTGAGAAGCTCCTGGGGGGCCGTGGTGGAGTCTTCTGGAAGAACCACCCGAACCCCATGTAAATCCACGTCTATCCGTGGTTGCGTTGCCTCAGCGCTATGGCGTACTTCGTAGGCGACGTTCTCCCGTTGAAGTGTGATTTCCCGAGTCGCCGTCTCAGACATAGTTGTTTACGAGATAATCTCGGATCGAGTCCACGAATGGGTCGTCAATAAGGTCGGGCCGGTTGTACTCAAGCGCGACCACGTCGAGGATCAGCTCTTCAATATCCTGTTCGGTCGCCTTGTTCGTTTGCCAACCCGAATACGCACGGTCAACACGGTCTTCAAACTGATCGACGATGGAATTTGCTATGTAGGTCGCCTTCTCCCGTTCAAATTCCTCGTCAAGCTCCTCTGTTAGGTGATTCTCAATAGCGTATTTGGCACGTTCGTCGGCGTCATCACCAGCTTCTTTCTCAACTTCAATGACTTCTTTTTCAACTGATTTGAGTGCCTCTACAGCCTCCGGATCAGCCACCTCACCGCCTTGGCAGCGTTCAACGATCTCAGTCACGCGCTCACTCAAACGCTGATAGCGCGGGTTCTGACCCGTTCTGGGATGTAGGTGATCTTGTGTTGCGTGGGCAATTTGAGAGGCTTTTACGCCGGGATTGTCCATTCCTTCTACGTCTTTGAGGAATTCCTCACCGATTTTGTACGTAGGGAAGTCGTCGCGGATCTCACCCACGTCCACGTTCTCGTTGATAATCTTGCGTGTCTTCTCCCGCATATCGTCTTCGGGGGCTTCCTTCCCCGAGGTCGTCCGTTCAAATGCTACCTGAATACGACTTAACCACTTGTACTGGTCCTGAATCCCTTCCTCAATCAGCCGACCGTCGGGGGCGACAGATTCATAGAGATTCTGGAGCCGGCGGAAGCCCTGTTTGAATTCGCGGCGTTCCGGGTGTTTACTGATCCGTGAGACGGCGGCGTTGGTGGCCTCTTGAGAGTCGTCTTTCGGGATCCCGTCGAAAATGTCCATAACCGTCTCCAACTGGTCAACGAGATCGTCGAATAGCTCTTCCTCGTTGCGGGCCGCGTATGCCTTCGTCTCGGTGTCGTAGTCGAGGGCGTCGGGCGAGGTCTTCGTCTCCGTACTTCTCAACGTTCTTCTTATACTGCTTCTCGTACTCGTCGGAGATCGCCTTGTAGTAGACGAGCGGGAGAATGAACTCTTTGTAGTCGGTCGGATCGACGGCGTCCCGGATTATGTCGGCACATTTGAAGAGGTGAGAATCGAGGTCGGGGAGTGACAGCGACATAGAGGAGTAGTATGTTCAGGGGGTCATATCTCCTGTGGTGGGAAATCATGCGATTTTGGTAAACATTTACGTGCTTGGAGTTACGATTAGGTGCTATCCGCTGAAAACCAGCATAAAAACAATTGACCCGCTGACTATCCCCACTGTAGTCAAGCGAGTTACGCGTTGAAATATAATATGATAAAACCCGGCCCAAACCCATCTTCGGAGATAGCCAGTCGAGTTGATTCTTGGTTGAAAGACAATTATGAGAGCTATCCAAGTGGGATCCATGAGTACCAGACAAACGAAGCTGGATTCGAAATCGAACTGGATCACGACTTCGATAGTGAACTATTCACAGAGATAGTTAACGAAGTTGTGTATCTTGAGGCGGAAGAACTTGACGATGGCTCAATAGCCGTACAAGAAGTCGAAGAAATAGGTGATGGGCTACTTCATCGACACAGTATTGGTGTGACGTTCGGTCCAGATAATATCATATCTCTCGGAGGGTATGATGAGCCAATTATGCCTTCAGGAGAACCATCCGACACTGCGGTTGAGGAAACCCTCGAATTGTTATTACTGTATCTTAGTCATCAGAGTTGATGAATCGGATTTCCGGTCATCGCCAATAGTGTAAGCGCTATCCCTATTAAAAATAAAATTACAGTAACGATGGTTAGGACCTTCTGTTGGCTTTGCTCAATTCTATATGGATCTTCTGGATCTACATCGTGAGGATCCGATAGGCCACGTTTGATTATTAATCTGAGCGGGACAATAACTCCAAAAGAGAGCGTACTTCCATAGAGAAGAATGTCACAGTTCATCTGACTCTGTGTCCCCAACAATATAAGACGCCCAAAATCGAGTGTGCGGGCGCTTCCGGTTTCTATCACGCACTTCAATATGTAGATGGTCTGTGAATGGAATATCTAAACTGATTCCATTATCTCCGCCAACATTATAACCATTTGCCAGCTTCGATGTTGTCGTGTTTCCATCATAGTGTATTCTAATCATCGATATGTCGTTATATGAATGCGCAACGCCAACGCTCTTCAAACGTCCATAGCCTTCTACTTCGGTCAGGGTTTTCCAGCAAGTACTATCCGCTGGCTCACTTTTTATAACTGGAAGCGCTGACATTTGGCAATCACATTGAACTGAAAATAAATTAATCTTTTGATATAACCCAAAGTGTAGTCATGATTAGTACCTATCTCTCAAATTAGGATGTTCGTCTAAGCGCTCATGGTGCGGCCCTTATACAATGACAGCCCATTCAGAGACAGTAGAGTGCCTGAAAGGCGCAAGACCAAATCGGGATCTCGATAGAAGTTTGCTTGAGTGAATTCCTTACCAGTCCGATTCAAACGAAGTGTTGAATCCAAAGTGCTCTGATAATCGCTGTATTTCACGTTGCTTCTGATCCGCACTCAGGTTCGTTTCAACATAATAGCTGTCTCCCAAGGGTCTTGGTTGCTTCATTTGCTTCCCATCAAATCCCGTCTCATCATGGATGATAGGGCGTGTCCGTCCTGGTATATATGGAAGTGGCTCAAGTTCCGAGATTAGATTATGGCTTCTAACGAGGTAATCCACAGCCTCGATGAACACGTCGGCCTGTTGTGACGCGCTGAACTCGGCAAGCTCGTTCTCCCCATCAAAGAACGTAATCTGATAGGCTCCGTTAGAGTTCTCTTGGTCTTTCTCAACTACAGCTTGAGGTGGTTCCTCTAAGCTGTCTCTGTCAGGTGAATCGCCGTCACTATTGATTTCGTTCTCAATATCACCGATCAGACGGTCAATCATCTCCTTTGCTTGGGACTCCGTCTGAGGAGTGATCTTACCCGAAATCCGTTCAGAGAACAGTTCCGCAACCTCCGTCGCTAAATCATCCTTCTCTCTTTCAAGTGTCGTCCGTGCTTCTCGGAGTTCCTTGATTCGGTTGAGAATCTTCTGCCACTCATTATTCTGGATCGCGTCTGTGGTGAAGGCTCTTAGTGTTGTAACCCTCTCAGGAAGACTTTGGAGGCCCGTTCTCCCGAGTGTATTCACGTTGACTTTGGTGTCAATCACTTCCCGCCGATAGAACTCGTATTCCTCTCCGTTCGTGAGTATCCCCAAATTCACGTCTTCGTTCTTGAGATAGGCTTCTAACTGCTCTCTGTGCTTGTCTGTAAGCGACGTGTCTACGCCTTTGGCTTCGAGGAAGGCTACGGGAGTACCATCCAGAATCAGGGCGTAATCAACCTTGTAGGTCTTTCCGAAGGCTTTGACAGAGTATTCCAGTTGAGTGTTGTCGGGGATCGTCCAGTCGAGAAGGTCGAGAAAGTCACGTAGAACGGCGGCTTTCGTGTTGGCCTCATCCATCTGTGGGGCCGCCTCAATAGTCGCTTGAGCGTGATCGACGTAGTCTTTCACCGCGTCCTCATCCATAGATGGTTGATGTTCAGACGGTTATCATATCAAAGTATTCGATGGGAGGCGGAGAACTCTCTGAACCTTTGTTGACCCTTGCGGCACAAAGACGGTATTTTATACCGTATGGTATCCTGTGTGTTAGGTGAGAACCGGTATAGGTCCCATCCTTCAGTTCGCGCCCGAAGATCGCATTTGCGTCAGAGGGCGCTTGTGGAGGCTGAGACGCGGGTTCGATTCTCGCACCCGGACCTTTTCCGACGAACGGAGTGAGGAGCGAAAAGTCCGGAAGGCGAGATTGAATCATGCGAGACGAGCGGAGCGCGTCTCGCCCGGGTTCGATTCTCGCACCTGGACCTTCTCGCGGCGAGCAGTATCGCGAGCTGCGAGGCTCCGTAGCGAATTGAAGCGGTGATCGAGGCGCCGGTCAGAACTCGATCCGCTCGCCGTCTTCCGGGATCAGCACGTCCGCCGTCTCCGCCCGGAGTTCCTCGCGCGAGAGCAGGCAGTGGTTGATCGCCTCCATGTGGACCACGGCGACCGGGGCGTCGGTGGCCTCGCGCACGGCCGCGACGTCCTCGACGCCCATCGTGATCGGTTCGCCGTGGTTGAACCGCGCCGCGCCGCCGTTGAGCACGACGGCGTCGGGGTCGAACTCCGCCAGCGTCTCCGCGACCGGGTCGTACCAGACCGTGTCGCCGGCGAGGTACAGCGTCTTGTCGCCGTCAAGCAGGAACCCGGAGACCGGACCCATCTGCTCGGCAAGTTCCCCGTGTCCGTGACGGCCCGGGGTTCGGCGGAGCGCGACGCCGTCGAACGACGCCGTCTCCTCGACCGGTCGCACGTCGGTGAAGCCGTCCTCGACGAACGCGTCCGCCTCCGCGGGCTGACAGAACAGCGGCACGTCGGCGTCGAGTCGCTCCGCGGCCGCGTCGTCGAAGTGATCCGGGTGGCGGTGGGTGACGATCACCGCGTCGTGCGACAGGTCGACGTCGGGAAGCGGGACGAGCGGGTTGCGCCGGTCGTTCGGGGTGTTGTCGATCGGCGGAAGCGTGCCTTCGGACGCGAACAGCGGATCGACGAGGAACGTCGTCCCGTCCACGGTCGCGAGCGCCGTGGCGTTGCGGACGAGAGTGACGGCGGGGCCGGCGCCGCGGGTGTTCGACATGTCGGGCCTTCGGCGCGCGAGGGGTTGTGCGTTGCGGCGCCGCTGTCGAGCGTCGGAATGTCGCCCGCGACACTAACGACCGGTCTCATCTCCGGCGGCGTGCCGCGTCGACCGGGAAACCCTCGTGGCGGGCGGTCGCCTGCGCGGCGACGGGCGGGTCGCGTTCGCGACCGGTGTCACGCGCCTGGGTTCTCCGCGCTGTCATCGCTCCCATCGGGGAGTACTCGGGCGGGGACTAGGGGCGCGCACGTTCGGATAGCCGTCGCGCGCGGTTAAACGGTCGGGTGAGAGGCTCACGACTTCCGGCCGGATGCCGAAGGAGAGCGAGCGGGCCGTCTCGTGGGTGACGCTCGCCAGCGTGGCGGCGGACAGGGTCGGGACGAGCGAGAACCCGTCGAACTTGGGCGTGCTTCGAACGCGCCTGACGCCCAGAACGGAACGTTCCTGCCGGATCGGCGAATATCTCCCGGACCGCGCCGGTCGGCGACGGTTCGTTGGGAACGCGCCGCGGTCGCCGACGCATCGTAGTCGGACCGACCGTCAGACCGAATCGCCGGCCGCGTTCGGCGGTATCGACGGCTATCCGAACGCACTTACGTCCCTGTCACGGACCCACGCGCAATGTCAGTACGAGTCGGCATCCTCGGTGCCACCGGCGCGGTCGGCCAGCGGTTCATCCAGTTGCTCGACGACCACCCGACCTTCGAGCTCGCCGCGGTCACCGCGAGCGCGGAGAGCGCGGGCAAGACCTATCGCGAGGCGGCCAAGTGGCGCGTCGACACCCCGATTCCGGAGGGCGTCGCCGAGATGGAGGTCGCCGAGACGAGCCCCGCAGGGGTCGCGGACGACGACGTCGACCTCCTCTTTTCCTCGCTCCCGTCGGGCGTCGCGGCCGAGGTCGAGCCCGAGTTCCTCGATGCCGGATACGTCGTCTCCTCGAACTCCTCGAACGACCGCATGGCGGCGGACGTCCCGCTCACGATCCCCGAGATCAACCCCGACCACCTCGGGCTCATCGAGGTCCAGCGCGACGAGCGGGGCTGGGACGGCGCCCTCGTGAAGAACCCGAACTGCTCGACGATCACGATGGTGCCGACGCTCGCGGCGATCGACGAGTTCGGCCTCGAAAGCGTCCGGGTCTCGACGCTTCAGGCGGTCTCCGGCGCCGGCTACTCCGGCGTCACTTCGATGGAGATCCTCGACAACGCCATCCCCCACATCGGCGGCGAGGAGGACAAGATGGAGACGGAGTCGCGCAAGCTGCTCGGCGAATTCGACGGCGCCGAGGTCTCCCTCCACGACGCCGACGTGGCCGCCTCGTGTAACCGGATCCCCACGCTCGACGGCCACCTGGAGAACGTCTTCGCCGAGTTCGCCGAGGACCCCGCGCCGGCGGACCTCCGCGAGGCGATGCGCTCGTTCGAGGGCGTCGGCGACCTCCCAAGCTCGCCCGAACAGCTCATCAAGGTGTTCGGCGACGACGAGCCCGAGCGTCCGCAGCCCCGCCTCGACCGCACGTACGCCGACGGGATGGGCATCGTCGCCGGCGGCGTCCAGACCACCGACGCCGGCGCGAAGTACAACTGCCTCGCACACAACACGATCCGCGGCGCGGCGGGCGCCTCGCTGCTCAACGGCGAGCTGCTCGTCGAGGAAGGGTACGTCTAAGCGCGCCGGCCGCCGACCGATAACCACTTTATTCTCCGCGTTCCGTCGGCCGACGCCATGGCAGAGCCATCCGCGAAACGGTCCGTCCGCCGGGGCGTCGCGGTCCTCCTCCTCCCGGTGTCCGGGGCGACGACGCTCCCCGCGTTCGTCGAGGCCGCGCTCCCCGGCGTGTCGAGTGTGGTCGGTGTCGTCCTCTTCGTCGCCGCGGTCGCGTACCTCGTCGGCAGCGTCAGTAGACAGGTGGCCGCGGCGGCCGACACGCCGCTGTGATCGGTCCCGGACGGGCACCGGACGGCACCGAATACTCCGGGGGGCCACGAGACCGCGCCGACCGAAGCGTTCAACAGCCCGTCGCGAATGTCCCCGCACATGGTCGACAGGAACGTCGTCCGCCGGGGGTACGACGAACTCGCGACGGCGTACGCGGCCGACCGCGTCGAGGACGGCCGCGGACGAGCGGTCCTCGACCGCTTCCGTGAGTCGCTGCCGCCGGACGCGCGGGTCCTCGACGCCGGCTGCGGGCAGGGCACGCCCGTGCTCCGAGCGCTGAACGACTCCGGGACCGCCGTCGGAGCGGACATCTCGCGCACCCAACTGGCGCTGGCCGCCGAGAACGTCCCCGGAGCGCCGCTCGCGCAGGGTGACCTCGTCGCGCTCCCGTTCCGCGACGGCGCCTTCGACGCGGTGACGGCGTACCACTCGCTAATCCACGTTCCGGAGGGGCGTCACCAGGCCGTCGTCGACGAGTTCGCCCGCGTCCTCGGCGACGGCGGACGGCTCCTCTGTTCTGAGGGACCGGAGCCGTGGAACGGCGAGAACCCGGACTGGCTCGACACCGGCGTCGAGATGCAGTGGCACATCGCGGGCGCGGAGGCGACTCGGCGGCAGCTCCGGAACGCCGGCTTCGTAATCGAGCGGGAATCGACCGTCGACGACTCGCTCGCCGACGGCGCCGACGCGCGCTGGACGTTCTTCGCCGCGCGGCTCACCGAGTGAGCAGCCGAGCCCTCGTTACTTCCCTTCGAACTCGGGTTCGCCGTCGCCCATGAACGCCGTGACGCCCTCGATGAGGTCGTCGGTGTTCATGACGTGGCCGAAGCCCATCGCCTCGACTTCGAGGCCGGCCTCGTTGTCGGTGCGTCCGGCGTGGATCGCGCGCTTCGTGTACTTCTGCGCGATCGGCGGGCCGCCCGCGAGCTGCGCTGCCAGCTCCCGCGCCCGGTCGTCGAGCTCGTCGCCCGGCACGACCTCGTTGACGAAGCCGTAGTCGGCCATCGTCTCGGCGTCGTAGCGGTCGGCGGTGAGGATGATCTCCTTCGCGCGCCCCTCGCCGACGACGCGCGCGAGCCGCTGCGTGCCGCCCCAACCCGGGAGCAGGCCGAGGTCGAGTTCGGGCTGGCCGAGCTCGGAGCGCTCGGAGGCGATCCGCATGTCTGCCGCGGTCGCGAGCTCCATCCCGCCGCCGAGGCAGTAGCCGTCGATGGCGGCGATGACGGGCTTGTCCGACTCCTCGAGCTTGCCGAACGTCTGTTGACCCTGCCGAGAGAGCTCGACGGCGTGGATCGGGTCCGCGCCGCCCGCGGCCATACTCTGGACGTCCGCGCCAGCGGAGAAGGCGCGGTCGCCCGCGCCGGAGAGGAGGATCGCCCGCACGTCGTCGTCGCCGTCGAGCAGGTCGATCGCGTCGGCGAGCTCGTCGAGCACGTCGCCGCTGATCGTGTTCATCCGGTGCGGGCGGTCGATCTCGACGTGCCCGACCCGCGCGTCGGCGTCGACGTCGACGTTCAGCACGTCGAACGCCGGGCCGCTCTCCGCGTCGCCGTCGGCTCCGTCGCCGCGGAAGCCGCCCGACTCGGCCGCCTCGCGCAGGTAGTCGGTCGCCTCATAGCGCTCCTCGCCGGTCTCCTCCGCGAGGGCGTCGAGCGTCTCGACCAGCGCGTCGAGCCCCTCTTCGTCAGCGAGCTTTGCCGGGCCGTCGGGGAAGCCCGCGCCGAGCTTGACCGCCTCGTCGATGTCGTCGGCGTCGGCCACGTCGTTGCCGATCAGGCCGGCCGTCTCGTTGGCCATCACCGCGAGCAGGCGGCGGCGCACGTCGTCGTCGAGCGCGTCGCTCGGGATCTGCGCGCCGTCGCCGTCCTCGTAGTCGTAGAATCCCTTGCCGGTCTTCTTGCCGAGGTCCTCCGCCTCGACCTTCTCGCCGAGCAGCGGGCAGGGGCGGTAGGCGTCGCCGAGGACCTCGTGCATGTACTCCAGCACGTGGTAGCCCACGTCGATGCCGACCTGGTCGGCGAGCTCGAACGACCCCATCGGGAGGCCCATGTCGAACTTCGTCGTGGAGTCGACCGCCTCCATCGTCGCGTCGCCGGACTCGACGATCCACGCCGCCTCGTTCATCAGGGGGACGAGGATGCGGTTGACGATGAACCCGGGGCTGTCCTTCCGGACCCGGACGGGCGTCTTCCCCATCGACTCGGCGAGCCCCTCGATCAGGTCGAGCGTCTCCTCGCTCGAGTGCTCCCCGGAGATGACCTCGACCAAGTCCATCCGCACCGGCGGGTTGAAGAAGTGCATCCCGCAGAAGCGCTCGGGGCGGTCCGTCACCTCCGACAGCTCGGTGATAGAGAGGCTGGAGGTGTTGGTGACGAAGACGGCCTCGTCGGGCGCGTACTCGACCACGTCGTCGTACACGTCCTTCTTGATGGCCATCTTCTCGGGGACGACCTCGACGACGACGTCGGCGCCGTCGAGCGCGTCCTCGAGGTCGACGAACGCGTCGACGCGGTCGAGCGCGGCGTCCGCCTCGTCGTCGCCGATTCGGTCCTTCTCCGCAAGCTTGCCGAGCGACCACTCGATCTGGTCGTACCCGTTCTGGACGAGCTCATCGTTGATGTCGCGGAGCGACACGTCGTAGCCGGCGAGGGCGGCCACTTCAGCGATACCGTGGCCCATGTTCCCGGCGCCGAGCACCGTCACGCGCTGGACGTCTTCGAGCTGCATACCTGAGAGTCGGAACCGTCATGGTTGAACGTTTTCATCTTCCAAACGTAAAACAAACTGTAAGTTTATTCGGGTGGGTTGGCGGCGGCTCGACGCGAGGTTCGAGAGACTGAGACGAGCACGAACGGTCGACGCGGGGTGCGAGGGACTGAGACGAGCACGAGCGCTCGACGCGGGGTGTGAGAGGCCGCGCGGACCGGTCCGGAACCGAACGTACTCCTCCGTGCGGTCCCTCGCTTCGGTATGGACGACGGCGTCGACGGAACGATCGACCCGGCCGCGGACGCTGACGGGCCAGCGGCGAAGAGTGGCGGTCCGGCCGCGGACGTAGACGACCCGGTGATCGAGGTCCTCCGCGAGGACCCGACGATGGCGACGCTCGTCGATCGACACGGGCCCCTCGACGTCGCGCCCGCGGACGACGAGTTCGCGCGGCTCTGTACCTCGATCGTGAACCAGCAGCTCTCGACCGCCTCTGCGGCGGCCATCCACGAGCGGTTCGTGGAAGTCGTGGGCGGCGACCCGACCCCGGAGCGCGTCCTCGCGGCCGACGAGGCGGCCCTGCGCGAGGCCGGGCTCAGCGGCACGAAGGTCGACTACCTGCGCAACGCCGCCGCCGCGTTTCGCGACGACGAGCGCGACCTCACGCGCGAGGAGTTGGCGGGCGTAAGCGACGAGGCGGTCGTCGACCGGCTCACCGAGATCACGGGCGTCGGCGAGTGGACCGCGAGGATGTACCTCGTCTTCGCGCTCGGGCGCGAGGACGTGCTCCCGCTCGGCGACCTGGCGGTTCGGAAAGGGATCGAGCTGGTGTACAACGGTGGGGAATCGCTGTCGCGCGCGGAGATGCGCGAGATCGCCGAGGCGTGGCGCCCGTACCGGAGCTACGGGACGCGATACATCTGGGCCGAGTACGAGTCCTGACCGCGCTCTCGTGGAGGAACGACGGGCCGAGCTATCGGGTCCGGGTCGACTGCTCCGGTTCGGGCTCGGGGTCGCCGGCCGTGGCTCGGTCACCGCTCGCCGCGTCCTCGCGGTACAGCCGGAGGATCTCCTCTAAGAGGACCGCGTGCCGATCACCGGGGACGTACTGGTGGTCGATGAAGTCCTCGGCGTCGCTGAACTTCTCCCGGAGCGCGAGCTTCCGCACGAACGCGACGGACTCGAAGAACGGGGGGCCGTCGGTCTCCTCGTCCGCGCCCAGCGTCCGGTCCGCGTCCGGGATCACCTCGGACTCGATCGCCTCGTAGTCGATCGTCTCCGGGTCGTACTCGTCGAGGGTCCGGGAGAGCACGTAGTCGGCCGAGAAGCGGTAGAACTCCGACTTGCTCTCGAACTGCCCCTCGTCGACGAGCGATTCGATCTCCTCGACCACCGACTCGGGAAACCGGACCGTGCTCTTCACCATGTGTCGTGTCCTCGACAGCCTCGGTCTTATACTTTTGTCAGACGCGCGTGAGCCAGATTTCGGCGGCGCCGGACGGGTCTACTCCTCCTCTTCGAGGATTTCGCCCGCCTCGTCGCGCTCGGCCTCGTCTCTGTCGGCGCGCCGCCGCACGTCGACTCGGTAGTCAGTGAGGATGTCGCGGCCGAGCAGCAGCGGGTACTCCATGTGCTCGCGGTCCTCGACGCTCGCGGTGACGGTGTGCTGGTTGCCGCCGATACCGATGACGAGGTCGACGACCGGCCGGGCCTTCCCGCCCTTCACGCTGCCCGACTTGACCCGCGTCATGCTCTTGATCGGACCCGCACCGATCTCGGCGGCCAACTGGGTGTCGATGCTCGTCCGGGTCGCGCCCGTGTCCGACTTCGCGAGCGCCTGCGTCGAGCCGGAGGTGCCCGTGACGACGACCTCCTCGATGTAGCCGATGTCGGGCTGCTCGGAGGGGGTCGGCTTCGGCGCGGGCGCGCAGGACGGCCGCGAGTCGTCGAGGGTCGCGGCGACGCGCTCGACCGCCTCGTCCTCGACCTCGCCGCCGACCGTCTCGATCGCCAGCTTCGCGATGTGCGGGGCCGGGCTGGTGCCGGTCGCCTCGAACAGCCCCTTGAACCCGGCCGTGGGGTTCACTTCGAGGACGTACCAGCCGTCGTACCCCTCGACGAGGTCGACGCCGGCGTAGTCGAGCCCCATCACCTCGGCCGCGTAGAGGGCGGTGTCGGCGGCCTCCTGCGGCATGTCGTCGGTGGCGTCCTCCACCGCGCCGCCCAACGCGACGTTGGTGCGCCAGTCGCCCTCGGGCGCGTAGCGGTACATCGACCCGACGATCTCGTCGCCGACGACGTACACCCGCAGGTCGCGGTGCTTCTCGTCGTCGCGGTCGATGAGCCGCTGGAGGAACGCCTGCCGGTTGCCGACCTTCGGGTTCACGCGCTCGGTCAGGTCGACCTTCCACGTCCCGCCGCCGTGGGTGCCGATCGCGGTCTTATACACGCCCACGTCGCCGAACCGCTCGCGGCCCTCGTTGAGGCGGTCGTTCGACAGCGCGAGCAGCGCGTCGGGCACGCGGATGTTCCAGTCGGCGAGCGTCGCCGCCGTCGCGAACTTGTGGATCGACGCCAGCACCGCGTTCGGCTCGTTCAGCATCGGCCGGATGCGCTCGAACGTCGCCGCCAGCCCGAGCAGCTCCGCGGGCTGGTCGGTGTTCGATAAGAGCAGGCGGTTCGCGATCACGTCGACCGCGGGCTCGACCGCCACCTCGCCGTCCTCGACGCTCACCGCGGCGTTCTCCTCGCGGAGCCACACCGGCTCGTGGCCGAGATCCTCGACGGCGTTACAGATCGCCTTCGTCTCCTTGCTGTTGTGCAGCGACAACACTCCCACCCGAACCGAGTCCGAACTCATACCTCTCACTGCGCGGGCCGACGTAAAAGACGCCCCGATCGTTTCGGCCGGACGAGATCCGGAGTCTCCGGGTCGCCATATATATACCCGACGCCGCGCTCCGGTCTGCCATGAGCGAGGACCGGGCGTTCACGTACAACGGCGGGGCGGTGCCGCCCGGCGAAACGCAGAACATCCGCTACGGCATCAGCGAGACGTACCTCGGCGACCCCGTCCGTATCCCGGTCACGATCGTCAACGGGGAGCGCGATGGGCCGACCGCCTTCCTGACCGCGGCCGCCCACGGCGACGAACTCAACGGAATCGAGGTCGTCCGCGAGGTCGCCCACGAGTGGGACCTCTCGGCGCTTTCGGGCACGCTCGTCTGTCTCCCCGTCCTCAACGTGCCCGGCTTCCTCGCCCAGCAGCGGTACCTCCCCGTCTACGACCGCGACCTGAACCGGTCGTTCCCCGGGAAGCCCGGGTCGACCAGCTCGAAGCGGATGGCCCACCGGATCTACGAGAACTTCATCGCGCCGTGCGACTTCGGGCTCGACTTCCACACCTCCACCCGCGGCCGGACGAACATGCTCCACGTCCGCGCAGACATGACCGACGAGTCGGTGTACCGGCTCGCGATGGCGTTCGGCTCGAAGGTGATCATCGACAGCGACGGGCCGAGCGGCACGCTCCGCGGCGAGGCGACCGACGCCGACATCCCCACGATCACGATCGAGATGGGGGAGGCCCACCGGTTCCAGCGCCCGCTCATCGACGACGCGCTCGACGGCGTCAAATCCGTCTTCGCGGAGTACGGACTCCTGGAGACCGACACGGTTCGCTGGCCCGGCTGGCGCACCGTCGTCGCCGGGGCGGGCGAGAAGACGTGGCTGCGCGCCGACTCCGGCGGCATCGTCGACACCCACTTCGAGAGCGGCTCGCTCGTCCGCGAGGGCGAGCGCATCGCGACGATCACCAACCCGTTCAAGGAGGACGCGGTCGCGGTGGAGGCCCCGTTCACCGGGCTCCTGATCGGCCTGCTGGAGAACCCGGTCGTCTACCCCGGGAACCCCCTGTGTCACCTCGTCGAGATCGGTGAGTCGACCCGTCGGGCGATCGAGGCCGGCAGCGCGCCGAAGCCCGTCGGCCAACCGACGCCGACGGCCGGGAAGTGAGGTCGCCCTCTGTGGTCGACGGGTCGCGCTCTGGGTTCGTACGTCGCCGTCGTGGCCGTGACACCGACCCGTCACCCCTCGCCGAGCCGCTCCCGTAGCCCGACCGCGGCCCCGGCGACAACCGCGAGGAAGCCGCCGAGGAACGCCACCGGCTGGAGGACGACCCGCTGGGCGACGACGGCGCCCGGCTCGCGCTCGACGGTCCGGGTCCAGAACTCGTACCGCTCGCCGTCGAGCTCGACGATCAGCAGTCCGTCGCCGAGCGTCGGGTCGGTCGGGTACGACAGCGAGTCGACGCGCTCGTCGGGGCTCTCGACGCCGAACGCGCCCTCGGGGGCGTCGCGGGCGCGGTCGAACGCCGCGCGGGCGGCGGGGTCAAGGTCGGCGTACGCGACGACGGCGTTCGAGTCGTCGAGACCTTCGTCGGTCGGAGCGTCGAGACCCACCGACGACCCGGCGGTCACCGACCGAACGGTGTGGGTGTAGGCCGGGTCGGCCTCGCCGACCGAGACCGGGAGGAACAGCGGGTTCGCCATCAGGAGGACGCCGAGCGCGACGAGCGCGGCGGCCGCGAGCGGGGCGCGCATACGCCGCCTTCGGCGGGCCGGGAGTTGAGCCTTTCCGAGCCGCGCGGCCGGCCGCAGCCGAACAGCTCCGCCATCGGCCGAGACGTGGCGCCGGGCCTCAGATCAGCCCGAGCGCCGTGAGGATCTGGTTGCCGAAGATCATCGCGATCAGTCCGGTCAGCATGACGAGGCCGGACGAGACCGTGATCGTCCGCACCGCGGCGTGCCGGTCGCTGATCGGGACCCGGCTGATCACCGCCTCGGCGACCATCCGGAGGATGCGGCCGCCGTCGAGCGGGAACGCCGGCAGGCAGTTGAACAGCGCCAGCTGGATGTTGATCCACCCCGACCAGAACAGGAGGTTCGCGAGCAGGAACGTCCCGCCGCCGAGCACCGCGAGCGGCCCCTCGACAACGAAAAAGTTGGTCAGGTCGCCGGTGAACCCCGCGAAGTTGAACGGGAGCCCGAACAGGCTGCCGAGCGGCAGGATGAGCGCGACGAACACCAAGCCGAGCGGCGAGTCGGTGACCCCGCCGAGCGGGACGCC
>P_A23_Liq_1_FmtDRAFT_1000023_pt1 | contig 26292 bp, 27 predicted proteins | sample PonA231FremontCA_FD_10235 | JGI IMG/M metagenome (IMG submission 10235) | reverse complement strand
AGGCCGAGATCATCGAGAAGCCGTGGCAAATAATTCGGATGGAACTTGACGTCGAACTCTTGATTGATGAGGTGCTGAATTTCCTGTTTCTTCCAGGGCTCGCCCTCTGCAAGCAGATCAAGGAGCCGCTCTCGTTGCTTCTCATTGAGCTTCGGGGGCCGTAGTGATTCAACAAACTTCTGGGTGAACTGATTCACTAATTCGATGCGAGAGAACTATTCTGACTGATGCATGTCTAATTAAGCACCCACTTCTTCTGTGGACTACTACACGCGGAGGAGGATGTCAAACTGGTATAACCACATCACAGTTGAGTAATGGTAACTATGTGTCATGTGTGGTCTTATGATTCAGAAAGCTATAGTGCTGATTTATACGCTTCCAATGTTCGGTCAATATCCTCATCGGTGTGTGCGTATGAGACAAACTGTGATTCAAACTGATTTGCAGTGAGGAAAATGTTGTGATCGCGCATTTCCTGCCAGAAAATTCGTTCCCACCGTTCAGTCTCAGCGCTACTGACATCCGCACCTGTTTTCGGACAGTCATCATACCGCATACATGATTCACGTTGTTCACATCCAGCAGAACAGACATCTCCATCATCTGTTGTCGAACCTTCTCTTTCAAACACAGTTTTGAACATTGAATCTAGCCCAACAACAATTGCTGACGGTGATTGGTCTGTTGCAATATCGGTAATTCCCCCCCGAAGCCGCTCCCCAAGTCGGTTGACGTGATCATAGACATCATTTTCAGCAGCATATTTTAATGACTCATATCCTGCTGCCATCGTTACTGGGTGCCCTGAGAACGTTCCAGACTGGAATACATCTCCAGAGGGAGTGAAATGTTCAATAATGTCTGCACGCCCACCAATTGCGCCAACAGGAAACCCACCACCGATGATCTTTCCAAAGGTCGTCACATCCGGAGTCACTCCAAATTTTGATTGTGCACATCCGAGTCCGCCAACACGGAATCCAGTAATCACCTCATCAAAAATTAAGAGTGAATTATGTTCGGTGGTGAGCGATCGAAGATGCTCAAGATAGCCATCGACCGGACGGACAATGCCATTATTGGCGAGAATTGGCTCGGTAAGCACGGCAGCAATGTCCTCACCATGTGTCTCAAAGACAGTTGTAATCGCTTCTAAATCATTAAACGGAACTGGAAGTGTATGCTTGGCAAATGAACTCGGAATTCCTGGCGTGCTTGGCTCGACATGCATCGGGTCACCCTCGACAAGCGTTGATTCTTGTGCACCATGGTAGCCACCCTTCATCACAACAATCTTATCGCGACCGGTGTATCCTCGTGCAAGTCGAACGGCTGAGACCGTTGCCTCCGTTCCTGAATTAACAAACCGTATCATTTCGACAGACGGCACATGCCGAGCAACAAACTCAGCATGTTCGACCTCGATTGGTGTTGGGGCACCATACATTGGTCCTTCAGACGTATATGACTGAATTGCTGCATTGACTGGCTCTGGGAGGTCATGCCCATACAATAATGGTCCATAACCCATCACATAGTCAAGATAGCGGGTCCCGTCAGCGTCGATAACGGTGGCTCCGTCACCACGCTCAATAAAAAACGGATATGGCTGCGTCGCCCGCACAGATGAATTAACGCCACCAGGCATCACTGATAACGCCCGGTCATACAGTGCCCGAGATTCCTCGTCAGTCATGTAGATAAATTTGGCTGTACGCGCAAAAATCTTCACTGTTTGACTTTCTCTTCTGGTCAAATACTGTATATTAGTTATATTAAATTGTTAACTNGTATCATAGCACTTGATGCAGGTGCGTATGCAGATTATATCATAAAGATTTATTATATATAATGATAAGTAATATTGTATGATGAAATACACTGTACCTATACACAGATAATACAACTCTCCAAATAATTTGACAGCCGATATATCAGGAACAATCACTCAGACTCCGTTTCGACTATAACCACTCAATGACGACTCAAACACCAACACCAACACCAACGCAATCGACGACAGAACAACTCTATCAGCCAATAGCAATTGACTCAGCGGAATCAATACCATCATCAGACACCCCACAGTCAAGCCAGTATATAGAGATGTTTTCAGCGCCTACACCACTCGCTCCAGAACATGGACCTCAGCCGACATCTCGTTGATACTTTCTTGGGATAATATTCATGTCATGCTACGGTGGCGAGAAATACACATACACTCAATAGACAAATGTACCAATCGCTATCAGATATGATGTTCGTGATTTGACGCCAGAATACAATCGATCTATGATTTTATGCTGCAAATACACAACGGCGAACGAATGCTGAAGAGTTTAGACCGCGTCTGGTCCCGTCTTCCCAGTTCGGATCTGCGTTGCTGCTTCAACGGGAAGTACGAAAACCTTCCCATCGCCTGGTTCACCAGTATGTGCACCTGATTCAATCGCACTGACGACATCCTCAGCAGGAATATCAGCAACGACACATTCGACCTTAACCTTCTCGTGTAGGTCAACGGTATATTCTTCACCGCGGTATTGACTCTTCTTCGCTGGTTGTGATCCACGACCGGAAACATTTGTTACAGTCAGCGAGGGAGCACCAGTCTCAGCAAGTGCCTTCTTTACATCCGTTAGTTTATCTGGTCGAATATACGCCATTACCAGCTGAATTTCGCCTGTATTGTTCTTACTCATCGTTATTCACCGAGTTTGAATCTGAACGTGTTTCTGAATCCACATCAACGCCACCATCAGTCTCTACTCCAGACCCGTCAGTCGCAACACCTTCACGACGCTCGCTTGGGACAAATTCTGGGTAGACTGAAATACCATGTTCGCTCTCGTCGAGTCCTTGCTCTTCGTCTTTTTCCGAAACGCGAAGCCCAAAGAGTGCATTTGCAATCCCAAAGACTGCAATCGTCGCAAATACGGTCCACGTTCCAATAACTAACACACCGACAACCTGCATAATCAACTGGTTGACGCCAAGGAATGCATATCCTCCAGTGGCTGTCACACCAAAAACAGGGATCAAGATAGTACCAATGGCACCTGCACTTCCATGAACCACGAACACACCACAGACATCATCGATCTTGAGTGAGTCAACAACCCACCGGAAGGTTGGAAGCACCAATGCACCAGCAATCAGACCGAGGATGAGACCACCCCACCACGTAACGTGTGGCACTGCACCAGTAACTGCTACAAGACCTGCAAGCAGACCATTAGCCGCCCAGAGTGGATCAGGCTTTCCTTGCCAGCTTGCAGAAACAATCATCGCTGCGACTGCACCTCCACCCATACCAAGGGTGGTATTTAACACGACCTGTCCAAGTGCGCCACCGTTGAAGCTTAATGCCCCATCGGCAGCAGCGAGGACAGTCGCCTGTGTACCGACATTAAATCCGTACCATCCGAACGCCAAGAATAACGTCCCAAGTACAGCCAAAAGCATTGAATGACCGGGGATCGGTTGTGAGTTACCGTTCGAATCAAACCGAGTCTTACGCGGTCCAACCATTTTTGCCCCAACAAGCCCAGCGAGCCCGCCAACCATATGAACGACAGTCGCACCAGCGAAGTCAAGATATCCGACACCGAGTGCAAGTCCAATGAACCCATCAGCTGAGAGCAAGCCACCAGCCCAAGTGAGTCCTGTCACGACTGGATAGATAACCGATGTCATTGCTGCGGCAACGAAAACATACGCAGTGAAATTCATCCGACCGGCTACTGCGCCGGAAACGATTGTTGCGGCTGTCATCGCGAAGACTGCACCAAAGAACCATCCAATGTATGATGATGGATCGTTGATGTATGCGAATGCACTTCCAAGATCAAGTGCTGTACCAGGAGCGGTCAGCATTCCGATAATCGAACTTACACCAGCACCGACGATGAAAAAGACAAGAACGCCAAGCGTCCAATCAGTCATATTCTTCATCAAGACATTGCCGACGTTCTTTGCTCGAACCTGTCCGGCTTCTAATAACGCAAATCCAGGCTGCATGAAGAAGATTAAGAAACAGACAACGAGAATCCAGACATTGTTTACACCACTTGCGATTGCCCCTGCATCAATCTGTAGTGGGATCATTTCTCACCTGCCATTTGAATCGCACATTTGTTTATCAATACATCACGACAACCGCGATTTGTATTATGTATCACAACGAATAGTCTAGTAACAGAACCATATAAATCCTGTAGTTTAAAAACCAATATAATATTTGTTGCGCTTAACAAGCGTTCAATCTAGGGGGGAATATAACGTGTATAAGGATATAATCTGTCCAAAATAACCCCGGTTGTCAACAAAAATATGGACATATGTTTTGATACTATTCTGCCATATCTATTATATACGCTGGCGCGCTATCAATTCAGAGTTGATTTGCAAGCTTTTCAGCGAAATATGTAATAATCAAATCAGCCCCGGCTCGCTTCATTGCAATAAGTGATTCAACTGCTGTCGCTTCCAAATCGACCCATCCGCGATCAGCGGCAGCATGAACCATCGCATATTCTCCAGACACATTGTATGCTGCGACTGGTCTGTCGAAATTCGACGATACAGTGTTGACAATATCAAGATATGCAAGTGCCGGTTTAACCATTAACACATCAGCCCCCGCTTCAACATCAAGTCGAACCTCCCGCTTTGCCTCTTGACTGTTCGCTGGATCCATTTGGTAATGTCGTCGGTCACCAAATGCTGGTGCGCCGTCGGCTGCATCACGGAATGGACCATAAAATGCACTTTCGTACTTTGCAGCATACGACATGATTGGGATATCTGTATGTCCTGTCTCATCTAACGCAGTTCGGATCGCAGTTATCATTCCATCAGTCATTGAACTTGGTGCGACCATTTCTGCCCCTGCCTCGACATGCGAAACAGCCGTCTTTGTCAATAATTCAAGTGTTTTGTCATTTTTGACTGTCAGTGTTGGGTCCGTCGCCGCATCAGATTCGACAACGCCACAATGACCATGTGTTGTATACTCGCACAAGCAAACATCAGTAATGACGTACGCATCTGTCTCAGCCGTTATGCGACGGACAGCCTGCTGGACAACACCATCACTTGCCCATGCACGTGACCCGCGTTCATCTTTTTCAGCCGGAATTCCAAATACCATGACCGCCTCAACACCGGTTTCACGAATCTCTTCAACACGTGTCACCGCATCTTCAATTGGAACACGCTCGTGTCCTGGCATCGACTCGATTGGTGTTCGTGTCGTTGTCGTTGCATCGATAAAAACGGGTGCAACAAGATCTTGAGCAGTTACGCTGGTTTCACTGACGAGTGATCGAATCCCGTCCCGGCGTAGCCGCCGTGGGCGGTCAGTCAACTCAATATTCATATGTGACATCCTATCTGAAGCAAAAAAGCCGCATCGTTCTCACTGTTATGCGAGCTACTTCCGAATTCATAGCGAAACGAGTTTGTGGCTTTCCACAATAATTTGAATTGATGTTAGTATTCCCGCTGCAACTTGAGTCAATGCCCCCACAATTGGTGGCACTTCTTGAGTCAGAGTGGGCTTATATTGCCCTCTTTGGTATATTCATACTTGAGGGGGCGATGTTGATGTACTTCATGCCAAGTGAGTTTATCGTCCCTGGATCGTTATTATTGCTTGGTGATGATGCTGTTATCCCCATTATTGGGGTTGCAGTGGCTGGTGCAACAATTGGTCAATATGTATTATTTAAACTCGCACAGCATGGAGGTCGTGAGTATCTTCTCCAGAAATCGTGGTTTCGGATCAAGCCATCCAAACTTGAGCGATTCGATGGGTGGTTTGAACGCTGGGGTCCCTTTATTATTCCTCTTAGCAACGCATTATTATTCACACGTGGGATGCTCACCGTTCCTGCAGGATTTGCTGAGATGAATGATCGCCAATTTATTACATTATCCGCAATCGGAACCGTTGTTTTTGAATGTGCTCTTGCTGGGTTGTTTTTACTCTCAGGTCGGTTATTATAGATGGTACAGGCGCAATCCCACGCCTGCTCACGGCGTGGATACGCGCCGTCATACTGTGGTTTCCGAACGTTTCTGATGGACAACGGCGCATTGGCTCTGACCCCGATGTAGCCGAGTGCCCGAAAAGTGGCGATTCGAGTGTGAGTGTCCGCCCACGCTGGAAACAGGGTGCCCCATGTGGGAATCAAACAACCATCGGGCTCTCGTCACCAATACAAGTAACTCCGAGTCCGGTGACAGTGACAGTGACCGAAACTCCTGTGGCACAACCAACACAGGGAATTCGCCTCGGGTGAGGAGAGGAGTACTGGGGGCTGAGATGTGGCACTCCCTGGAGATTGCCCAGTGACCGGTCACACACCGATTCCAACGGTGGACTGGCTTGGTATTAGTATTGGGAGTCTGCAAACCTGAACCTGAAACTCAAACCCAAACCTGACACCTCCAATCAAGCGAAGCGGTGCGGTGCCGTGATCCCTCCCGCCTTCAGATGGAGGAGAATGTCAATACTGGTATCCAATAGGTCTTGAGTACTGATCGAAGATATAACCATTAAATTGAATTGACTATCAAAAAATCAACTCGTGTGATATGAGAAATCATTCGTTTTTTAATTTCGCAGGAGAATGTGTGGACTTGCCGCAGGAGATACAAAAGGTATAATGAAACATTACGAGTGCGATTCAATAATTCAATATATATTTGATATGCTTCCCTGCGCGATTTTAGTGATACTATTCGGTTCGGTCGATGTCAATCTGTTCTCGAAGGGCAGCTAGTTCCTCGGAATCTGCGAGTTCTTCAACTCGCTGCCGGAAGTGCCGTTCACAGAGACCGACCTTGATTCCATCCTTCTCAGCGGCGTATGCCGCCTCTTGGTCGCAATAGTGGCACTTCATTACCATATGCAATTTAGCCCTCTTACTCTTTAAGCCTACTGTCAGACATTGCCTGATAAAGGCTAAGTGCCCTTTCGATAAGTAACAAATTGAAACCGTGAGTGATAATAACCTATGACACCCGTGTCGCAAACGGTTCAAAATCAGCCGGTGGTGGTCCGGTGATACCGACGGTTCGGTTGTGTGCATCCGATCCACCAATAAGAAGTAGATCAGCATTTGTGGCAACGTCCTCAATGACTACTGGGTCAGCGCGGTCAGCATTCTGACCACTGTATGGATAATATCGTTCAACAGCATCTAATTTCTCTGCTCGTTTAAGCGCTGCTGCCGGGTCTGGATACCGAAACGGATGCGCAAGCCCGATGACTGAACATGCATCAGCAAGCACTCCTGCCCCTGTGTCGAATGATGGGATATCGCGCTGGATATAACAGGGATTCTCCGATCCAATCACCTCGCTGAAAGCATCAGAATAATCATATGGTGCGTCACTTTCATCAATCGCCCGTGCGATGTCAGGGCGACCCAACCCTTTACGAATATCAATATCAAGGCTAATATCAAGATATGACTCGACAGCATCAACCATTGCAGCACCACGCTTTTTTCGATTTTGTTGAATTGAGGTTGTGAGCTCAATGAGTGAGTCAGTCCGCCTAACAGCATACCCCAGCAGATCTAATCGTTGATCACCAGCGCTAACTCGAAGCTCGATTCCACGGATAATCGTCACAGCACCCTTTGTTGACACGGGAGTAGCAAGTTCAGGATGAATCCGATCATGATCCGTGACGGCAACAGTATCAATGCCTGCTTTATGTGCAACTTCTGGGAGCTCATCGATTGTTAATAGCCCATCCGAGGCGGTTGTATGTATATGGAGGTCTGCAGATGGGGCATCCGTCTCCGCACTGTTAGTTGTCACACATATAATAGATGCGGACAAGTAATACCTTTTCTGTCTATTCTAGATTACATTAATGATAATTAAGGTCTCTATAGAGTCTATATTTTATCATTGAAAACCATTAAGAACCTTGGGTAAAATATGATAGACACAATGAGACTGAATCATGCGGATGACCTGATTAACCGACATGAGTTCCCAGCGACGACTGAAGATATCGTTGAAGCACATGGTGAGGAAACAATTGAACTTCCAAATGGGACTACACAACTTGGCGAGGTGCTAACCCGTGCTGGGTCAGAGACATATACATGTGCAAGCGATGTCCAATCAGCACTTTTTTGTGGACTTGGGTCTGAAGCAATCGGTCGCCGATATTACAGTGACCGTGATGCATATACAACTGGTGAAGACGGACCGCAACAGGTATCATTCTGATCCTTACCGTCTGATCTATACGATACTAACCAAGTCCTAAGCAGAAATATACTACAGTCTCTTTATTACCCAATGTCTGATAGTATAAGCGGGACATCTCCTTTCATATATCCCGAGACATGACCCGATGGTCGGAGTCGGTACACTACCGCTGGTTGATGATGGACAGATGGTTTTTCTGCAATGATCCGTTGCCACTCATCATCCGGAAATGATGAACAATCGACAAACAATACAACATCTCCACCGTGAGATTTCAGTTGACCTCTTGATTTTGTCTGCGCTGTATCCCGTACGGCCGCGATTGGCGTACCTGCTGTCCGCTTTGCTGTCGGTGTTGGTCTTGTCACCTCAACAAGAGTCGCCATTTCATCAGTTTCTGCCCGATAATCAATTGCATGTCCAGTCGATACAGTTATTTCAGGTTCGATGTCGTATCCAGCATTATCTAATAAATATGCAACATTGAATTCGCCCATTGCTGCAGTCATTCGAGTTAGATCAAGATATTCAGATGTTCCCAACTTTCCAGCCATCACTTCTCGCCATTGATCAAGTACACGCGTTCGGACAACCGCTTCATAGAACTCTAGGACATTTTCGCGCGCTGCATCGGGAAACCCTGCCGCATGTTTCTTGAAGAATGTTCGCGTTGTCTCACGACCATCTTTTGAGAGAAACACTGGAAGAAAAAACCATGACAGGTGTGGATATGGTTCGAGCCATGGACTTTCGACATGTAACTGCGCAGTTAATTCTCGGGTTGCCCACCGGGAAATAGCATTATCAACAGCGCCGAATCCATGTTTATCAGTCCGCCAGAGTGCTTTTGGTGTTTCTGTATTCCCAAGCCAGTAGGCTTCTGTATCATTCCATGCAAATAACGCAATGTCGCCATTGCTCATCTCAAACCGGTCTCCGGTGTATGCCGGTGGTGATTTAAACCACGGTTGACGCCGTGTTGCCCCAAGATTCTGATCAAGATCGCGATAGAGTTTCTCTTCTACCTTGCTGTTATTCCATTTCCAAGGGGCATGTCGAAAGCGAAGCGGGCGTGCCACATGCTCAATATTACGCGGACACAATTATTCATATCGCCTATTTCGTCATTGTCTGTGTCTATGAGGTCGCTACCTAGCGCTATTCTCCAGCGCAGTGCCACGCTACTCCGATATATTGCTAAATAAGAAGTATCTGCGTCAAAAGATCCTATTCTGAATGGTGTGTTCGTTGGGCTGACAGTCCCCTCATTCTTCCACCGAATGGCTAGCCAGTATGAATTTGATGGGTTGTCCGCAGCCCCAGGCAGGTGAAGTAACGATTGTGACTGCTAGTGCTGGCGATATTGAGCCTCAATTAATCGCGATTTCGACGCTCCTGGTTAACTATGAATAGTGTTTAAACATTGTTTCACCTGAACACACAGATTATCGTCATCATAGTCAGCAACAAATAGTATGTAGTAAGTTAGTATATTGATGCTTGTAGGCTCACTGTATAGACGTTGGAGAAGACGTCAATTCGATCAGGTTGTTGATACATCTATTTCATCAAGTGTTACCAGTGCAGCAAGAGAGACACCGATAACAGCAATCACATGACCTCCTACAGCAGTGAGCAGTACCGGTCGGTCAATCACAAACGGAACCATTGCAACCTGTGTTAGTCCAAATCCAGCGTTGAGTGCATCAAGGCGACGCAGTTTACCCGCAGTTTCGGAGTCAAATTCATATCGCCAGGATCGCCAGAGAGCAACAACAGCAGCCCACCATGAAGTTCCAATCCGGTAACAAAGATCCCAGAGAATCAATAAGGTGAGATACACAACAAGAATTGGCGGATTTTCCCCAAGAAAAGACTCAATAATTGTCATTCCAGTCCCTCGAGGATCAAAAACAAATAGGTGTGTAACAAGCGCAACAAACGCTAATACGCCGAGGACTACCTCAATACTCGATCCAAACAAAAACTGCCGATATGACTGCGGAAGGTCAAGCTCACGTGTTCCACGACCAAGTCGCTGCATTGCACCACTCCCAACAGCTGCTTCAAAAACCGCCACAGTTCCTGGTAGAATAGCTGATTCAATACCATATCCAATTGAGAGCACAATTACTGCAACTTCGAATAATCCAAGTTGTAGTGCAATTGCCTCAGTGTCGGATAGTTCAATTCCTGGTAACGCTCCAATGATACTCTCATATACCCATGTGTCGCCGTATGGGCTCGACTCTGTCCCTGCATGAGCGCTTGATCGAGCCATCAGCGTGCTGCCCAGTTACCGGCAATCTGAGTGACTCCCCTTTGCTGCATCTGAGCCTGAGCCTGATCTACCCCCTTATTTCGGGCTAGTTGCGCGTTTGAGCTGTGATTGTAATCATGACTCTGCTGAGTTGATGCATGTGCATAATTACGCATGAATATGAGCACGGATGCGAACCGGATAGCGCGTGGATGTGTCGCAAAACTAGTTGAAAACGGTGATAAGTGATATTTGGATATCCACGCCCCCACACACGCACTTTGCGTGGTGCGAATGTGTGTAGATGCCGTGACCGGCAAACGAGGGTGCATATTATACGCTGCAGTCCCACCGTGTTAATGATTCTTGATTTGGATTCTCACCGGAGGCGGTTTATTGATTGCACCGATAATCGTAATATGGCAACTCAGTCGTGCGAGACGTGTGGACGACCTGTCCGTATTGCTGGTGGGATTGGTGATCTGTGGTCATTTGAGACTGACCCGACTGGTGGAATGACAATTGAACTCGATGATGGCGGCGAATTCTTTCTTTGTCATGACTGTATCGGACAACTCCCAAGTGACCGAGTCGTAACAAGCGATGACATCAATAAACTATGACTGACTCAGATTAATATCTGTTTAGAAGACTTTTATACACTAATAACGGAACACATCTGTGGATCCGGATCGAATCCAAGAATCGTTCCCAGCTTCTTCATTCCGCGGTATGCAAGCGGAAGCAATCAGCGATATTCGTGATGCTTTCGCTGCAGGAAATAGTGTTGTCCTTGTACGTGCACCCACAGGTAGCGGCAAGTCGCTTTTAGCACGAGCGATCGCCGGTGGTGCACGCACAGCGACTGATGCTAAACCTTCTGATGCAATTAATTCGTACTATACCACCCCGCAAGTATCACAACTTGATGATGTTGCTGCTGACCCATTATTGGATGATCTAAATATCATCCGGGGAAAATCGAATTATACATGCATCCTAAACGGAGAAACCGAGACGCCTGTTGATCGTGCTCCGTGCGCTCGTGAGAAAGGATATGACTGTTCGGTTCGACATCGCTGCCCATACTTCTCTGACCGGGCAATCGCCTCAAATCGCCGAATCGCTGCCATGACTCTTGCATATTTTATGCAGACAGCAGGCTCAGATGTTTTCAGGCGGCGTGATGTTGTTGTTATCGACGAAGCACACGGATTACCTGAGTGGGCAGAAATGTATGCAACAGTCAATCTTCAGTCTAACACAATTCCAATCTGGGATGATATAACTGTCCCTGACCTCACAGCCGAATCAGATCCACTTGACCGGACGATTCGATTCGCCGAAACGGTCATTGAGGCATGTAAACGCGCTACTGATTCATTAATCAATCGTGATGAACTAACCCCGACTGAGGCCGCCCATCGTGATCGACTACAAGAGATCCGCTCAGAATTACAATGGTTTATTTCCGATGCCCGCGACCCACAAAGTCCAACAACGTGGGTTATTGATCAAGATGATACCAACAATGACGTCGCAATCAAACCACTTGATCCCGCTCGGTATCTTTCACATACTGTCTGGAATAGAGGGAATAAATTTGCATTATTATCTGCGACGATCTTGAACAAAAACGCATTCTGTCGCGGTGTTGGGCTTGACCCTGCTGAGGTCGCACTTGTTGATGTCGATCATACATTTCCCGTCGCAAATCGACCACTATATGATGTCACATGTGGTAAAATGACATATAATGAGCGCGATGAGACACTCCCGGCGGTTACTCGCATGCTTATACGACTGATGGCAGCACATCCAGATGAGAAGGGACTCATCCATTGTCATTCATACGCGATACAATCGTCACTTCGCCGTCGTCTTGCAGAGTTAGGAGTTGAATCACGAATTCAAACACATGATACCACTGACCGAGATGAATCGCTCCAAGCATGGCTTAGCACCGACAGTCCAGATATATTTCTCTCTGTGACGATGGAGGAAGCACTTGACCTGCAGGGAGATCTTTGTCGTTGGCAGGTGATCTGTAAAGCGCCGTATCTCAATACAACCGACTCGCGTGTAAGTCGCCGACTTTCAGACGGAAAGTGGTCGTGGTACCGACGCGTGGCACTTCAGACAGTTATCCAAGCGTGTGGTCGCATTGTTCGTTCACCAGATGACCATGGAAGCACTTATCTTGCTGATTCGTCCCTACTGACCTTATTCAATAACGCGCGAAATGAAATGCCAGCGTGGTTTCGTGAGCAGGTTGACCGTATTTCAACACCGACATTACCCACATTCGAGGAAGCAATAAATACTGTCGGGCGTGCATCCACAGCGGGAGTCAGCTCACCGTCGACGTCGACAGCCCAATCAGATGACCATTCAAAACATGCAAATTCAAATAATAAGACGAATTCTGAGGATCGTCGTTCTGCTCACCCGCTGAGTGATGTTTGGGGAGAAAACTGACATTTCTCTTGTATTGAGCAGACATGTATATTATCTTTGTTTCTTCACAGAACCAATGCTGCCCCATATGCGACAGAGGAGCCGATCATTAATACAACCAGTAACAGTGCGAGTATTTGTTGCCGATCCATATCGTATGCCAGTATAATTTGCAACAGACTTGAGGATAACTACTGCGATGATCATCGGTAAATCATAGTTATATTTTATTCCTACAGATAGCAAGGCGAGTGTCTCGGGGTTTGTCCCCAAGGTACTTTAGATGAAATCATCTCGAGCAGTCCTCTTTTACCGCTTGTATAAAGAAGTCTGATCCGTACTCGTAGTTCACCCTGTATTTGCTCCAATTATGTGCATATTTATAACTAAATATTTACGGTATAAATCAGAAATATTATATGCGTTTGTTTAATTTTGATTCTTTTTAATTAGTTAATGGTATCCTTTCTCACGGAATAGTTAATATACATCAAGTTATAAATTTAAATGAGAGCGTAATGTACACCCATAGACTAATGACGGCACTAACACTGTATCAGAGCGGAACATTGACCCTATCACAAGCAGCTTCACACGCAGGTCAGTCCCAAGATACATTCATCACAACGCTTCAGCGACGCGGAATTCCGATTAGAGAGCATATCAACCTACCACAGCAGTATCACGCTGGTTAATTCACCTTCTATCTTGAAACTACGCTAAGAAGTGAACTTCCCCGAGCTACTCAGTTGTCGGAGACAGGTTCTATGACGGCCGGGTTTCCACCGAATATTGACTCACATTCCGATTGTGTTCCAACTCGGAGAGAGTTATTCGCTGTGGGGGACCACAGCTCTCACTAGACTCTCTTTATTAAACATCTTGATTGAGAGGTTGAGCTTACTTGTTCGAACTGTGGCGAAACGACAAAAACGGAAACGGATATTATTGCCGTCTGCTCTAGCGGTTTGAATGATTTCCACATTAGACAATCAAAGCATGTCAGACCACAAAATCAATATTACTGTTATGATTGTCGGGCGTATCCCTTGCTACTCGTTCGTTTCACTCACTCTTTGAGGAAGTGGTGTTACCATCGACTATGATAAAATGTTCTTAAGTGCTGATAATTGCGGATCTGAATTTAATGGACTCAATGTCTTTGAGGTGGAGTCCCCTTCATTAAGAAGTAATCCATAAGCGAGTGGGTGGGGAGGGGTCATTGACCAAGCACTTAATCAGAGCCAGTGTAATTCTCAGCAGTAATGTTGGTATGAGTATGTGACTTCTCCCACGATTGAAGTCGTGAGCTTTCTCCTCGATTCCGTGTAATTCGTGAACAATAGTAGATCGATCACTGAGGATCTGTTGACTCAGTCTTATTATTTATTTTTACCATTGATGTTGGAAGCACATACAGCCCTTGATGACTCTTAATAACTGGAACAGTCGCTGCATCAGGGTCAACATATGACGGTCGGGCAACTGTCTTTGATTCATATGTTTCTGGATCAAGCACCTGCATCGCATACGTGTCTTCGAACGCGACCACTGTTGTTTCGGTAGCATCATCAACCGTTCCAATATGCTCTGCATCCGGTGCGATACCATCTTCAAATGACGCTTCATATGAATCTCCTGTTGTTGCTCGGACACCCTTCAGATTTCCCTGTACACTTCGGACAACGACCGGACCCTCCTCATCAGCAGGTTCAATTACGTCTCCAGGGGTAAATTCTGGCAGTCGAACTGCATATGTCACCCGATAAACTTCATTTCCATCTCCATCTTCAGTCACAAGCGTTGGATACTCTGATACACTCCCTCCAAGCTCACGGACAATCTGTGCTGCAACACCGCTGCCTAATTGATTGGTTGATATTTTGATATCCGTCCCATCATCCGTCGTTGTTATTTCCGAGATGAACGCATCTCGGTCGCCAGTTGCCTTACGATCTGCAATATATGATTCAGCGATTTCGACACCGCGCTGCTGTTCAGTTGCTGTTGGTGTTCGTTCACGTGCACGTACTTGCACGATGCTTGCATAGTATCCACCAGCGATCCGTCCACATCGCTGACAAGTTTGCCGAGAGATAAGGACAGGAACTGTAATACGCTCTTGTTGATGCGTTCCGCGGACAACTCCGCTAAATGTACAATGCATTCGAATTGTATTTTCATCAACTTGCTCGGGTTCGACACCCCACTGGATCTCTTCAGCGGAGAGATGTACACCAAGTGATTCGGTTATTCGGTCGATTGCAACCTCAGTGTAATCATCCGCATCAACGTCAACCCACTGACTCCCATCTTTGACTGCACCACATCTCGCACATACTTGCACTTCAAGCCGCTCAGGTGCGTCAATTAATTCGAAGTCCGCAAAATAACAATCATTACAGAGGACAGCGTCACGCTCATGCGGAGCACCTGGACGTGATGACGGCTGCTTGGAAATAACATCACCACATCGCGGGCAGAATTCTCCAGAACTCATTGATATATATAATCTATAATCTATCAATGCGGTTAATCATTATCAGTCTGCACGATATCTTATGAGTATCAATAAATTAATTGACATTATCCCGGCGCTAAAGCGCGAGGATTCCTCGAAGGGGATATTCAGGTTGCGCGCTTCCTCGGGGTTCAAATACACTTTCGCGTGACCCGTCGAAGGTTGCCACCGAGTTGTGACCAACGGTGTGCGTTCCAACGTGTGTAGTCCTGTCAATGGGACCTTCCTTCCCGCATACAGCGGGCGTCAAAGACGGCTGGCTATTCAACCAGCGAGGTAGCACGGTTCGCGTCAGCCGAACTGCTACGCCGTGCATGGTTCTCCCTCACGTTGTGCAATATTCTCTGAAGCGTTCAGGTCGGCATGTCGTCCAGGGTTGCACTCCGAATATAAAAAGTGATCTTCATCACGAGTTCCAATTGAACCACATTCTGAACATAGTTTGCTGGTACGGTACGGGCCAACCTCCTCGACGCTGATACCAGCACGTTCTGCTTTGTACGTGATGAACTGTTGGAGTTGATAGAAGTGCCACGAGTGGATGCCTGACCACGAGCTATTCTTGCGGATACCTCCGAGTTCTTTCAGTTTGATGACTGGATTCTCAAACTGTTCCGCGAATGTGATGAGACGACGTGAGAGTTTGTGATTTAAGTCCTTGATTCGACGCTGTTCTTTGTCAACCCACACACGGTTGCGTGCGCGAAGCGCACCCGCTTGTTGGAGCGAATCGCGTAGGGAACGATATTTGCGCCGAACGTACTTTGCCTTATCACCTGACACCAGCATTGACTCATCTTCATCATAAGCCGTTGCAGCGAGAATATGTCGTTCGCCAATATCGACACCGATGGATGTCCCATTCGACGTGTCGGTATCGTACTCGGCGTTGAATGTACAGTACCAGCTGTCGCCACGACGGTAGACCTGTAGACGGGATTTGTCGGCGTCACCTTCGACCAGTCGGTCTACGGAATCGGCAATATCGTCGTACACTTCAATAGGCGTGTACCAACACTGAGAAACACACGGGAATCCGATGACGACTGTGCCGTTATCGGTTGTGTCGATCTCCCCGTTCTGGTTGTTGACTGCGAACGGTTGGCTCTCTCGGTATTCAACTTCCCCATCTTTGCTGTGGTCAGATTTCGCTTCTCGAATGGCTTGGTCCTGAATAGCCGAGTGAACCGTCTCGGGGTCAAGCCCCGAGGCTTCCTGTTTCGATGACGCGCTTTGCAGACACCGAATGGGTGTCCGTAGGGAGCGCAGTCTCCACAGGCGTGTCTTCGGGCCATTCCAGCCCTACTTCAGAAAAACCGCGTTGCAGGACATTCATCGCCGCATTCGCGTCACGATCACACTCAAACCCACATGACGGGCAGGAGTGTTCACGTACCCAAATCGGCTTTGCTGTTTCTACACCACACGACGCACATTCTTTCGTCGTTCCCTCTGATTTGATCTGCACGACGTGACAGCCGTACAGACCGGCCTCATACTCGAGCAGTGTAATGAACTGTCACCACGCTGCATCTTGCTTGTTGCGAGCATTGTGCGACTGCTCCAACATTCCCTTTACGTCCAAGTCCTCGACGAACACTGCGTCGTACTCACGGACGAGCCACGTCGTTATTTTGTGCTGGTAGTCCAACACTGTCCGACGGATGTGCCGCTTCAGCTTCGCTACTTCTCGCCGTTGTTTCTCGTAGTTGTTCGACCCTTTCTGCTTCCGTGAGAGTTTGCGTTGTTCGCGGCGCGATCGCTCGTAGTCGTCTTCGAGATCAAGCCAATCCACGGTCTTCCCATCAGTTGTGTGGATGTAATTGAGAATACCGAGATCAATCCCAACGCTGTTGGTTGTGTTGAGAGACTCCACGTCGGGTTTCTCAGGAAGGTCAGCGTCGTCGGTTTCGAGCCCGAAGCAGACGAACCACTCACCGGTTGTTTCCTTCTTGATGGTAACTTCTTTGATGTCCGCTTCGTCAGGGATTTCGCGGTGGTAGCGGATCGGGATGTCTCCGATTTTGGAGAGCCAGAGTGTCGCGTGTCGGCCACTCGTATTTTTGAGTTCGAAGCCAGACTGCGAAAACGTCATACTCTGAAACTTCCGTGGAGACTTCCACTTGAGCTTCCCGACCTTCCGACCGTTCTGTTTCTGCTCGGAGAGTCCGTCGAGGTTCTGGTAGAATCGTGTGACGGTTCGTTGCAAAGCCTTCGAATTGACTTCTGAGAAGACAGGGAACTCGTCTTTCCAGCCGGGAAGTCGGTAGTGGTGTTTATACGCGGAGCCGATGTCATCGGCGTCAACGTTTTCGTACTCGTAACGGGTGTAGTTGTACGCTTGGCGATGAATGTCGATGTGATGTTCCAGTTCAGCCGCTAGCTCTTGTGTCGGGTATGCATGGTAGCGGTGACTGTACTCCATCGCTGTCCTTTGATTAGACATGTATTGAATTAATGGTTTGTATCACGCGTTGTCGGATTCAACCCCGGGGTCATATCAAAGCCCCGGGGCATTCTCCTAGACCGCCTGTAAAGTGCGTTATCAATGCTGGATGTGGTCACGGACTTACCAAAATTACCATTTTCCCATCCGTTGATACAGAATTGTTTGGTATCACGGTAGAGACGAGTGCCCTGTTGCCACTCTTTCCGCCGTGAAAGGGATGGGTTGTGGAACTTCGCGGTGACAGTTACCATGACCACTACAATTGTAATTGTTTGTTGTAGGTCAGATATCTGTTGGAATATCAGACAATACTATCGTCGGTAGTTTGTATCATCGACTATCGGATTCATCCCCGCGCTTCAGGGCTGTCTTTTACCCATAAGTTCGTGGAGTCATAACCGGACGTGTCAGACGCTCTCAGAGATATTTTGAACTCAGCAAATCGAGGCGAGAAGCGATTCAGACAGTGATACCGGCTGTGGGGGTGACAGAACGCCGGTAATCAACTCCACTACAATTGTTCCAAAGAGGTGTTGAAACTATAGATACCAGGATTTCAGTCGTGCTCGCCGATCCCGTTCCGCTGAAATCCTGACTCGATTTGTGGGTAAGAGACAGCCCTGAAGGGCAGGGCTTTCTCCTTGAACTTCTGTAATCTATCTGCGACACCGTTTATTACGTTCAACACGTATTACATATATGGACTGGAAAACAGACTGGGGACTACGTGGCAGAATGGCTCTAACAATGTTCCTTCTGTTCGCCCTATACCTGGTCTTCGTTGGGGCGCTGTGGTGGTCGCGGTCACTTATATTCCTCCCATTGATGGGAGTGTTTGTACTTGCACAGCTCTTCTTCAGCGATAAGCTTGCGCTTTACAGTATGGGGGCATCAAAAGTCTCCGAAGATGAATATCCTGAACTTCACACGGCGATTAATCGACTCAGCCAACAGGCTGATCTCCCAAAGCCAGATGTTGCAGTTGCTGACTCACGGGTTCCGAACGCATTCGCAACTGGACGTTCGAAAGATAGTGCAACAATCGCTGTAACGACTGGACTACTGCGTTCACTCGATCAAGATGAATTATCAGGCGTTCTCGCGCACGAACTTGCGCATATAAAGAACCGTGATGTTATGATAATGACAATTGCGTCATTCCTTTCGACAGTCGCATTCATGATTGTCCGAATAGGATTCTGGTTTGGCGGTGGACATGAACGAGAGGGTGGCAGTCAAGTGCTTATTGCCATTGTTGCATCTCTCATCGTCTGGATTGTCTCATATTTCCTTATCCGTGCACTCTCCCGATACCGTGAGTATGCCGCCGACAGAGGTGGAGCGATTATTTCGGGACAACCATCAGCTCTTGCGTCAGCACTGCTGAAAATTGATGGTCGGATGGAAAATGTTCCGCGTGAGGATCTCCGCGAACAATCAGAGATGAATGCGTTCTTTATTGTTCCGGTGAAAAGCGATCTTATTGGACGGTTGTTCAGCACTCACCCCTCGACTGAGCAGCGTGTAGAACGCCTTCGTGAACTCGAACGTGAACTGGAAACACGATGACGCGAAATAGCATAAACGATAAATAACTGATGGGTCTGTTTGATACGATACGATCTGTATTCGGAACAAACGCGGCTGCAGATGCAACCCGCGATGCTGATCCTGAGGATCTCTTCGGCATGAGCACCGCATATATGACGATGGGTGCGGATCTTGGCTTCGATTCTGTTGGTTCAGCTGCGCTGTGTTTCTCAGGCGTCGATAGTACTGACTTTGCCGATACTGTCAGCGATGTTGAGGCGATTCTTCGTGCTGGCGGTGAAGAAACAGGAACAACCTTCGATCTTCATGAAGATAGTCATGGATGGGAATGGGTCATTCTTCAAGATGATAATCCAGAGGATCTTGTCACAAGTATCCATTTTGCGGCTGATGAGTTTATCGAGCGTGGATACGGATCGCGATTACTCGCGGCTGTCTTTGGGTTTGAAGATGCTGGCGAGCGTGCATACTGGATTTACTCATTCCGCCGTGGTGCGTACTATCCATTCGCACCACGGTCTGGGAATAACCGTGATCAACAACTTGAGTTCAAACTTGAGTCGGTCCTCACTGGTGAACTGACCATTGAAGATGATGAGTCATACTGGTATCCGATGTGGCCTGACGCTCGTGGCGGTCATCCGTGGCAATAACGCTGATCGATATATAAACCACGTTCAGATACGAAGTAACGCTCACTGAACCACTCACGAACCTGGGAACACTTGTTTGAGTGCCTCGTNTTGAGTGGGTGATAATCTTACGAATTGATGACTGGGTGACNGAAGCCACGGAAACTTGATCTGTTTTTTAGGACCGGGAGATATGAAATCCCGCAGGTAACTGTGTATCAGAAACGTGGAATAAGGATGAGATTTTGTGCGTGATTGATGAATCCATCCGATAGCGCCTATGTATCTTAGATATTTTCATCAGCATGCTAAATCAGTATCAGCTGATTATTTTTGCGAGTAGCGAAATCACTGCTATTTTACTTTCACTATGGTGTTAACGAGGCTTTATGTGGCAGTGGACGTTATGCAGTTATACAATGCCAGAGGATGAACTCGAAGATCTCCCAGGAGTTGGACCAGCGACCTCAGATAAACTCGTTGATGCTGGGTTTGAGAGCTATCAAGCAATTGCAGTCGCAAGTCCAGCCGAAATGTCAAACACCGCAGATGTTGGTGAGTCAACCGCCTCTGATATCATCAACGCTGCCCGTGATGCTGCGGATGTTGGTGGGTTCGAGACCGGTGCAGCCGTTTTGCAACGTCGTGAGGAGATTGGAAAACTCTCATGGAAAATCCCTGAAGTCGATGAGTTACTTGGTGGTGGGATTGAGACGCAATCGATTACTGAGGTATATGGAGAATTCGGCGCTGGTAAGTCACAAGTTACCCATCAAATGGCAGTCAATGTGCAATTACCACCTGAACACGGTGGTCTTGGTGGGGCAGCAATCTTCGTTGACTCTGAAGATACATTTCGTCCAGAGCGTATTGATGATATGCTTCGTGGGCTTGATGATGAGATTATCACCGATCTGCTTGAGCGTCGTGAGATAGAGGGAACTCCAGGTGATGATGAGACGATGAAAGCGCTGTTAGATAGTTTTTTGGATCATATACACGTTGCAAAAGCGTTCAATTCAAATCATCAGATTCTTCTAGCAGAGAAAGCAAAAGAACTGGCTCGTGATAACCAAGATAGTGGTTTTCCTGTTCGACTTCTCTGTGTCGACTCACTAACCGCGCACTTCCGTGCGGAATATGTCGGTCGNGGATCACTCGCTGAGCGACAACAAAAACTAAATAAACATCTTCACGATCTGATGCGAATCGGCGACTTATATAATACCGCTGTCCTCGTTACAAATCAGGTTGCTTCAAATCCTGATTCATACTTCGGTGACCCAACGCAGCCAATTGGTGGAAATATTCTCGGACATACCTCGACATTCCGCATGTATCTTCGAAAATCAAAGAATGATAAGCGAATCGTGAGACTTGTTGATGCACCAAATCTCGCTGATGGTGAAGCTGTGATGCGTGTCAAGGATGCTGGATTGAAGCCTGAATAGCCATATCTGATATAGAATATAATATGGCGGACGGCTCAAACTGCGTGTCTCAGCTGTTTCTTCTCCAAGTAGATGACACGGACAAAATCTTGGACAATCATGTATTCCTACGAGAAAACATACTCAGGGCTTTCAAAATGGCGTACTAGTCGTTATCTAACATCGGTTGAGACACACCCTCAATACATGATGGTGAAAGTGTTTATACAAATGATACGAAGGTTACTGCTGATGTCCACTCGTCGTGAAATGCTTCACTGCAGATTCTCTTGTTAATGATCATCAGGATGACTTCAATTGACCTCCTCCCACGACTGAAGTCCTGACTTTTAATCATAAGTACAGCATCCCAACGTGACGTTTTAGCCGCTTTCAAGCAGGATCTGAGACAAATCCTGACGGACTGATAGCGATTAGTCCAAGTCTTAACCGCCGTGATTATCGATGTCGGTGATGGGAACCGCTGAATCCGCGTCATTCGACACCGCCGGTGAAACTATTTGAATTAGTCATCATGAGGCGCCAACCGGGATTACCGATTGGGTCACAGGGACTACTCAAACCGAGTCAACTCGTCGTCAGCATACCCGGTTGCTTAAGATGAGATTCCCAACTCCCGACGATGGGAGCGATTTTCACCGCTTCACCCCGTCCATCTCGTTGGGACAACTTGTGCGTAAAAGACAGGGTATAATCGTGGGCTTTCGCCTCGCTACCGTTGTAACTCTCTTATTGAAATGATCACTGGACATGCCCGATACTGTTCATACTTATTGAGATGAATGTGAGTACGGAATATGATGATTTGACATCTTCCCCGCCCTGAAGGGCGAGGTTTTGCGCCTGCTCATCGGATATAATTCGAATTAAATTAAGTTTTTACTCGACCGTTGTTGCTTCAATCGCTATTTCACCATCATGTATGGCTGCTCCATCCTGTGCAACCTGTCGTGCAAGAACTGCACATTTGATTCGCATTGGTGAGATATCAACACCAAGCATCTCTGTCACATCATCAGTATCAAGCGTGTCAAGCTCCTCTAACGTCATTCCTTGTAAATGCTCTGAAAGCATAGATGCTGATGCCTGACTAATCGCACATCCATCCCCTGTAAAGCTCACATATTCGATTGTTTCATTATCATCTTTCAATTGCACGTTCACAGTGATGGTATCGCCACATGACGGATTCTCGCCGGTATGTGAGAAGTCCGGATCAGGTATTTCACCCTTGTTTCGAGGATTCTTGTAATGATCGAGAATCTGTTGACGATACATATCTGATCCTAGTCCCATTGTTGTAATATATACAGCTGTGTGCTGCAAAAACGTTCCGCTAATTGCTGATTTTGTTGTACCGATAATCGTATTTCGTGGTGCAAATGACGTCAGTTATCAGTGATTAAGACGCCTGTGTGTCTTGAGTTCATCTGTCGCCATTAGGCAAATAGTTCCCGTGCAGCATCAACCGCAGTGACAAGCTCGTCAATCTCTTCACGTGTATTATATATGTAGAATGAGGCTCGCGTTGAAGCCGGTACACCAATTTTGTCATGAAGTGGTTGCGTGCAGTGATCACCGGCTCTGATTGCAACTCCATACTCATTAAGGATGCTCGAGAGGTCATGCGCATGGACTCCCTCAAGATTGAATGCAACAAGCCCGCCACGGTCACCGCCTGGTGGACCATATGTTTCGACATCATCAAATGCAGATAGTTGATTATAGGCGTATTCAGCGAGTAACTCCTCATGTGCTTGAACTGTCTCCATCCCAATATCCTCAAGATAATCAATTGCAGCATGAAGCCCAATTGCCTGTGCAATAACAGGTGTTCCAGCCTCAAACTTCCAGGGGAGGTCCTCCCATGTCGAGTCTTCGTATGTAACTCGCCTGATCATCTCCCCGCCATAGAGGTATGGTTCCATAGACTCGAGAATTTCCTGTTTGCCGTAGAGAACCCCAATTCCCGTCGGTCCAAGCATCTTGTGTCCGGAGAACGCAAAGAAATCTGTGTCCATCGCATCGACATCGACTGGTCGCGTTGGTGCTGACTGTGCGCCATCAATAAAGATATACCCACCATGGTCGTGTGTGAGCTCTGCCAACTCTTCAACTGGTGTTACTGTCCCAAGCGTATTTGAAATATGCACAACGGACACCATTGCTATTGAGTCATCGATTAACTCACGTGCATGTTCCATATCAAGATAGCCATCTTCATCAACACGAATATACTCGACATTCGCACCGGTTCGCTTTGCGATTTGCTGCCAAGTGACAAGTGATGCATGATGTTCCATCTCAGAGAGCACAACAGTATCTCCGGGTTCCAACTCCGCAAGCCCCCATGCGTAAGCGACAAGATTCATTGATTCTGTTGTATTCTTTGTGAAAATGATCTCTTCGCGTCCATCAGCACCAATAAACTCAGCAACACGGTCATGTGCGACCTCGTATGCGACTGAAGCTTCCTGACTTAGGTGATGAATCCCTCGATGGACATTTGAGTTGTATTGATAATAGTACTCTGTAAGGGCATCAACAACGTCTGTTGGCGTTTGACTTGTTGCTGCATTGTCAAGATAAATAAGTGGATCGGTATCATCAGGACTTGGACCCGGCGTTTCGATGTTCCCCCCAACCTTTCGGTCGAGGATTGGAAAGTCCCCGCGGACACTCGGAATGTCTATCGGATACGCTTTCTGCTCTTGTGTTCCCATTATTGGCTTATAGGTACTCTAGGAAGAACATCCCTTCGGTCCTAATGTTGCAGAAGTAATATGTCTGTAGTATCGATATTTCTCGTGTCCTCTCAAAAATTTATCTGCTACAATCCAAAGTTATTATTGAAAATCCCAATAGCTGACGCCAGACAGCCAATCTCTTACATCCATACTAATTGCGCATGTAGCGTTTCATCGATTTGTAGCACTCGGTCCTTCTCGACGATTCCAGCCTCGACTGCGATTGCGACTGCATGCTTGCCAACAATATTTGCAACACTGGCTCGTTTTAGACGTTTAATAACTGTTTCCGCATCAACCTTATCAGCTTTACTTCCACCGTAGAATGATTCTGTTACGTTGAGTGATACCTCACCATCGACATATGTCTCCCCAAGACAGTCACTATCACAAACGGCGACAAGCAATCCTTCTGGTGTTTGTCGCTCTCGAAGTAAAAGAGCCTCATCATCATCCGTCTCAGTATTATCATCATGAGCCTCAGTCGACGTCGATACAGAGTCACGGTTAGAGTCATGCTCAGCGTTAGATTCGGGTACAGGNTTCAGCGGATCTTCAGATTCGGAGAGTATATCTTCTTTATCACTTCGATCCGACCCCGTCACTGGTCTTCGAGAAGTTCTTGTTCACGTTCACGTCGCAACTCCTCTGCTTGCGTCTGTGTTTGTTCCGCTTCCTCATCTCGACCCAGTTCATCAAGCGCACGTGCTTTCTCCTCAAGCACATCAGCAGTCTGCATCCCAAGCCGAATTGCATTATCAAATGCTGATACAGCCTCCTCATTGAGACCACGCTCGTGCAGGAAAAATCCACGATTATACCACGCCTGCGGAAATCGTGGGTCGACTTTTACGGCTCGCTCAGCATGCTGGAGCGCTGACTCGGTCTCACCAGCCTCCCATAATGCATATGCCAGATTTGTCTCCGCAGAAGCAGCATGCTCCGATTCATCGTCAATGCGAAGTGCCTCCTTATATGAGCCGATTGCTTCATCCCATTCTTCAAGTTGTCCGTGAGCAGCACCTTTATTCACCCATGCTTCTTGTGCTGCAAGAGATTCCTCAGGTGCGAATCGTGCTGCTCGTTCAAATGTTTCTGTTGCCTCCTCAAAGCGATTAATCTGCATATACGAGAGCCCAACATCAACGAGTTGCTCAACATCAACTTGATCCGATGCGATATTTCGTTTATCAAGTTCATCCGTAATCACTCGCGTATCAACCGGATCAACTGATGTTGGGTCAGCACTCAACTCTGGTGGGTCAAGCGTAAACTCTTCATACTCTTCGTTGAACCCCTGTCCTGACGAAAATTCGTGATCGGTGGGTTCGTTATCTGTCATACCCATATTATTCGTCCAGGACGGTTAATAGTTATCAGATTCACACTGTTTATACAATGCAAGGGGAGTGCCCTGTGGGGGTTTGGTGTGACCCTATGGTGCGTTCACGAGTATGTCTATATTCTCTGGTATTGAGTTCATGATTGACTCCTCGGATATCTTCTGTGCCTTGGGAGTAAACGAATCACGCACTGTTGTACCACAAAGGAACAACATTTTATGCAGTCCGAAATTACCAAATGATACTATGGGAAAGAAATCGAAGGCAAAAAAGAAGCGACTCGGTAAACTTGAAAAACAAAACTCTCGTGTTCCTGCGTGGGTCATGCTCAAGACCAATATGGAAGTAACGCGAAATCCAAAGCGTCGCAACTGGCGGCGGAGCGATACTGACGAATAACGATGAGTACCAGCGACTTTGAAGAGCGTGTTGTGACGGTTCCACTTCGGGATGTCTCTGCAGTGCCAACTCACGAACGAGCTGGTCGTGCAATGACGCTGATCCGCGAACATCTCGCACAGCACTTCCGCGTTGATGAGTCTGACATTCGACTTGACCCATCACTTAATGAAACTGTCTGGGCGCGTGGAAGCCAGAACCCACCGAGTAAACTACGGGTTCGTGCGGCTCGATTCGACGA
>P_A23_Liq_1_FmtDRAFT_1000021_pt1 | contig 27032 bp, 17 predicted proteins | sample PonA231FremontCA_FD_10235 | JGI IMG/M metagenome (IMG submission 10235) | reverse complement strand
CGCCGCCGTGGGCGTCGACCACCCGCCCCGAGATCGTCGCGCCGACCGTCCGGTCCGCGTTCGTCACCGGGTGTTCGACACGGACCGACCGTCCAGCGCGGACGCCGTCACCGATCTGTGCGAGGAGTGTGTCCTCCAGTCGGCTCCCCGCCGCCGTCGGTTGTGCCCGTTGTTTCGTCCGCGGTCCGTCCGCGGGCTCGGCGAGCACCGCACTCGGATCGAGCGTGTCTGCCCGCCCGGAGAGGTCGTCGCGCTTGGCGAGCACGTCCGGCCGACCGACCAACTCCTCGACAGACTGGAAGCCGAGTTCGGCCATCGTCTCCCGGAGATCCTGCGCGACGAACTGCATGAACCGGATCACGTGTTCCGGCTGCCCCGGGAACCGGTCCCGGAGGTCCTCGCGTTGGGTGGCGACCCCGACCGGACAGGTGTTCTGGTGACACTGTCGCGCCATCACACAGCCCGAAGAGACGAGTGAGGCGGTGCCGAACGCGTACTCCTCGGCACCCAGCGCGGCGGCGACGGCCACGTCCCGCCCGGTCTTCAGCCCGCCGTCCGTCGACACCCGAATCCGGTCGCGGAGCCCGGTCTCGCGGAGCATCTGGTTGGCCTCCGCGAGCCCGATCTCCCACGGCAGCCCGGCGTGTTTGATGCTCGTCCGCGGGGACGCGCCCGTCCCGCCGGAGTGGCCGGAGATGTGGACCGCGTCCGCGTTCGCCTTCGCGACCCCGGCCGCGATGGTGCCGATCCCGGTGCCGGCGACCAACTTCACGTTCACGTCCGCCTCGGGGTTGACCGCCTTCAGATCGTGGATCAACTGCTTGAGGTCCTCGATCGAGTAGATGTCGTGTTGTGGCGGCGGCGAGATCAGCCCCACGCCCGGCGTCGAACACCGGACGTGTGCGATCAGGTCGTTCACCTTGCTCCCGGGGAGGTGGCCGCCCTCACCCGGCTTGGAGCCCTGTGCCATCTTGATCTGGATCTCCTCGGCGGCACGGAGGTACTCCGTCGTCACCCCGAACCGGCCGGAGGCGACCTGTTTGACGTGACACGCCCGTTCGGTGTCGAACCGTTCGGGTTGCTCACCACCCTCGCCGGTGTTGGACTTCCCGCCGATCCGGTTCATCGCCCGCGCGTTCGTCTCGTGGGCCTCCGGCGACAACGACCCCAGCGACATCGCGGCCGTCGAGAACCGTTCGACGATCTCCGAGACGGGCTCGACCGCCTCGAGGGGGATCGACTCGCGGTCGGAGTCGAAGTCGAACGCGTGTCTGATCGCGTCCGGCTGGTCGACCCCGTCGACGGAGTCGGCGTACGCCTCCCACTGGTCGCGGTCGTCCTCGCGGACGGCACCGTGGAGCGCGCCGACCGACTCCGGGTTCCAGCCGTGCCGTTCTCCGTTGCTCCGGTGTTCGTGTTCGCCCGTCCGTGGGAGGTCGCCGTCGTCGTAGGCGTCTGCGTGACGTGCAGTCACGTCTGTCTCGACCTCGCCGATCCCGATCCCGCCCGTCTTGGAGTCGGTGTCGACGAAGTACTCGTCGAGGAACTCGGTGTCGAGTCCGACGGCACCGAACACGGCCGCCCCCTGGTAGGAGGCGATCGCAGAGATCCCCATCCGCGCCATCGTCTTCGAGAGGCCGTCCGCGACTGCCGACCGGTACGCCTCGATGGCCGCCCCCGGCTCGGCACCGTCCTCGCCGGCGACGACCTCTCGGACGGAGTCGTACGCGAGGTACGGGTGGACCGCGCCGGCACCGTAGCCGATCAGACAGGCGACGTGGTGGACCTCGCGGGCGTGTGCCGACTGGACGACCAGCCCGACGCGAGCGCGGAGTCCGGCGTCGACGAGGTGGGTGTGGACCGCGGCGGTCGCCAACAACGCCGGGACTGCCACTCGGTCGGCGTCGGCTGCCCGGTCCGACAGGACGAGCACGTCTGTCCCCTCCCGGACGGCCGTCGTCGCTCGTTCGCGCAGGTCTGCGACTGCCGCAGCGAGATCGACCGTCTCCCCGTCCGACGGACTGGCGACGGTCGTGTCGAGTGTCGTCGTCGTCAGGTCGCCGTCCGTCGCCGTTCCGAGCGCTCCGACCGCACGCGCCTGCTCGTCGGTGAGCAACGGCTGGTCACACACCACCTGTCGAGCGTGTGCCGGCGACTCGTCGAGCAGGTTGCGTTGTGGACCGAGTCGGGTCTCCAGTGTCGTCACCAGGTCCTCCCGGATGTAGTCGATCGGCGGGTTCGACACCTGTGCGAACCCCTGGACGAAGTAGTCGAACAACGACCGCCGCGTGTCCGACAGGACGGACGGCGGGGTGTCGTCACCCATCGACCCGACCGGGTCCTTCCCCTTCCGCGCCATCGGCTCCAACATCGTGTTCAGTTGGTCGTGGCTGTACCCCGCTGCGGCCTGTCGTTGTCGGAGATCGTCCGGGTACGCACCCGGGTCGTCGGCTGTGTCGGCGGCCACACCGCCGTCGGTCGTCGCGTCACCTGCCGTGCCTGCCTCGGCGGCGGCCGCAGTCACCTCGTCGAGTGTCAGCGACTCGGCGTCGACCCACTCACCGTACCGCTCGTCGGTGAGACTCTCGAACACTTCTTCGTCGGGGACGACCCGTCCCTCGTCTGGGTCGGCGACGAACACCTCGCCCGGGCGGAGCCGACCCCGCTCGGCGATCTGTTCCGGTGGTGTCGAGAGCGCGCCCGCCTCGCTGGCGACCACCAGCCGGCCGTCGGTGGTCACGTCGTAGCGACACGGCCGGAGCCCGTTCCGGTCGAGCACACCCGCGACACGGTCGCCGTCGAAGCCGATCACGAGCGCCGGCCCGTCCCACGGCTCGACGAGCGAGGCGTGGAAGTCGTAGAAGTCGCGGCGTGCGTCGGCCATCTCCGGGTCGCCGCGGTACGCCTCCGGCACCAACATCCGGAGCGCGTGGGGGAGCTCACGCCCCCCGTGGAGTAACAGGTCCAACACCTCGTCGACGGTCGCCGTGTCCGACTGGTCTAAGTCCGACACGACCGGCGTCACCGTCGCCAACTCCTCGTCGGTGAACCCGCCGTCCGCGAGGTCGGCCTCGCGGGCCTGCATCCAGGAGACGTTGCCGTCGACGGTGTTGAACTCCCCGTTGTGGACGACGTTCCGGTAGGGGTGTGCGAGGTGCCACGCCCCGAGCGTGTTGGTCGAGAACCGGGCGTGGACCAACGCGACCCGCGAGCGCAACCGGTCGTCCCGCAGGTCGGGGTAGTAGTCGCGCAGCTGCGGCGCGGTCAACAACCCCTTGTAGACGACCCGTTCGCGGTCGAGCGAGACGACGTACGGCGTCTGATCCACACTCGTGTCGCGGTCGTCGGCCTCGAACGCCGACTCCACCGCACGCCGGCCGACGTAGAGGTCTCGGTCGAAGCGTTCGGGGCCGGCGTCACCTGTGGGCACGACGAACGCCTGCCAGACTGCCGGCTCCGCCGCCCGCGCGGTCGCACCCAACTCGGCCCCGTCGGCGTCGGTCGGGACCTCGCGCCACGCGGCGACCGTACAGTCGTGGGCCGCGAGCCCGTTCTCGACGGTCTCCTTGGCGGACTCGACATCCGACGGCGGGAAGAAGAAACTCCCGACCGCGTACGTCTCCGGCAGGTCGTGGCCGACGACGGCCGCGAACAACGCGTCCGGCCGTTCGACCATCACACCCGCACCGTCACCCGTGTTCGCCTCTGCACCCCGTGCACCGCGGTGTTCCATGTCCGCCAGCAGTGTCAACGCGTCCGCGACCGTCTCGTGTGAGGGGCCGTTCTCCAGGTCGACGACCCCGCCGACACCGCAGTTCGCCCGCGTCTCCGCCGGATCTGCGAGCCCCTCCCCGTCTACGACACGACCACGACCGCCTCCCGTCGTGTCGGCTGCGCTCGACTCTCGGCCGTCTGCGTCGGGTCCGTCGACACCGTCTCTGTCGGCGGCGTCTCCCTTCTCGCCGACGCCACCCACCACGTCACTCCCGTCGGCGGCGTCTCGCCCACCACCACGAGCGCCGTCGCCCGCACGTGTGTCTGTCATACTGACACACACGTCCGCCTCCGACTTGTACTCTTCTCAAATCGTAACCCGACTATTAATACCATCCAAGGTCCCTATTACAGATCGCCGCCGGTCCGATTTCGGTATCGTGAGCGACGCTCGACCGGCTTGAGGGCATTTCGAAACGTGGTAGTTCCGAGCGTCTGTCGTCGGTCGGCCGGTGCTTTCGAGACGACCTCCCGGTTCAAATACGTCTTCTGTCTACTGTTAGTTCGACGATCGCCTCGTCGGTCGGCCGACCCGAGGCGGGGCGGTGGCGGCCCGCGCTCCCGGCGACGGGCTCAAACCGTTCGGTCGTCTGGTCCGAGCCGTGCAGATCCGGCTCTGGTTCGCGGACGGCACCGTCCGGCTGGCGGTCGACGGCGGCGACGCTCCGCAGGACAGTTCGCTCGATCCGACGACGCTCCCGGGTGTCGTCGCCGACGACCGTGCTCCCGGCTACCGAGCGCCCGCGTACCGCTACGCCGCGATTCGCGACGCACTCGCCGACGCTCCCGGCGACACCACTGTCGACGACGAGATCGCGACTGGACTCGACCGCGCTGCGCCGCTCGTGTCGCCGTACGACCTCCGACCGTACCAAGCGGAGGCGCTCGCCGCCTGGACGGACGCGAACCGTCGCGGTGTGGTCGAACTCCCGACCGGTTCGGGAAAGACCGTGATCGGGCTCGCCGCGGTCGCCGCCTGCGAGACGCCGACGCTCGTGGTGGTTCCGACGGTCGACCTGCTGACACAGTGGCGGCGGGAACTCGCGGCGGCGTTCGACGCGCCCGTCGGCCAGTTCGGCGACGGCGAACAACGCCAGGAACGGCTCACCGTCTCGACGTACGACTCCGCGTACCTCCGTGCCGACGATGTCGGTGGGGAGTTCGGGCTGGTTGTCTTCGACGAGGCACACCACCTCGGCGGCGAGGGGTTCCGCGACGCCGCCCGCCTCCTCGCGGCCCCCGCTCGCCTCGGGCTGACCGCGACGTTCGAACGGCCGGACGGTGCCCACGAGGCGGTCGCGGATCTCGTCGGCCCGGTCGTCGCTCGTGCCGACGTGGACGACCTCGCGGGCGAGTACCTCGCCGAGTACGACGTGCGCCGGATCACCGTCGACCTCTCGGCGAGCGAACGCGACGCCTACGAGGACGCACAGGGCACCTTCGTCGACTACGTCCGCTCGGCTGGGATCACCTTCGACTCGGGCAGCGACTACCGAGAACTCGTCAAACGCTCCGGCCGTGACCCGGCCGCTCGGGAGGCGTTGCTCGCCAAACAACGCGCCCGAGAGATCATGATGAACGCCGACGCGAAGCTGACCGAGCTGGAACGCCTGCTCGCCCGACACCGCGAGGACCGCCTGATCGTCTTCACCGCCCACACGGAGTTGGTGTACCGCATCTCCGAACGGTTCCTGATCCCCGCGATCACCGCCGAGACCGGTGCCGCCGAACGTCGGGCGTTGCTCGATCGGTTCCGGGACGGCACCTACTCCCGGATCGTCGCCGCGAACGTCTTAGACGAGGGGGTCGACGTGCCCGACGCGTCTGTCGGCGTCGTGTTGTCCGGCTCCGGGAGTCCCCGGGAGTTCACCCAACGGCTCGGCCGGCTCCTCCGCCCGGGTGAGTCTGATCACGCCGTGCTCTACGAACTCGTCGCCGACGACACTGCCGAGGAACGTGTCGCGCAACGCCGGCGGTGAGAGGTGACTGCCACCCCGCTGGCGAGTCCGCCCTCTTCGCCCGCTGTTCTCTCTACGGGCCTCGCTCACGCTCCGCCAGCCAACTCCAAGTTCACCGACCCGTCGTTCAGGAACGCCTCGTACCCCACATCGGGCGCGATGTCGACAGCCCGCGACTCGCCTGCGGGGACGGACACGTCCCGTCGCACCGTCACTGTCTCGTCGTCGACTCGCACCTCTAGAACGACCGTCCGGCTCCCGTCGCCGTCTCCCTGGTTCGTCAGTGTCACCGGGACGACGAGCCGGCCGTCGCTCCCGTTCGTGACGTTCCAACTCTCGACGACGATCCCGGTCGCCGGGGTCGCCGTCGGTGTCGGTGACGCCGGTGGTCCCGAGGGACCGGTCGGGCCCGCAGCCGTCGTACAGCCCGCGAGGGCGACGACGACGAACAGTGCCAGCAGTCGACGGCGCATACCACTCCGAACACGAGCGGCCGGTGAAAGCTTTGTCACTCTGGGTGCGGAGTGGCGCGAAAGAAGTCGACCGTGGAGCCGCGACCGACTCAGTCGAGCCGGGCGGTGATCTCTGCCTGCAGGTCCTCGCGGAGTTCGTCCACTGCGACCTCCTCCAACACGGGGACGAAGAACCCCTCGACGAGCATGTTGCGCGCCTGTTCCGGGTCGATCGACCGGGAGGTCATGTAGAGGAGATCCTCCTGGTCCACCTGCCCGACGGTCGCCGAGTGGGACGCCTCCGTGTCGTGGTTGTGGATGATCAGCTTCGGCGACGCGTCCGCCTCGCTGTCGTCCGACAACATCAGCGTGTTCTCACGCTGGTAGGAGTTGGTGTCCCACGCGTCGCGACCGACGTCCTGGACACCCTCGTACACCGAGCGCGCCTCGTCGTCGAGCACACCCCGCGTCACCAGGTCGGCGGTCGTGTGCTCGCCGTGGTGCCACACCCGTGCGTTGATGTCGAAGTGTTGGTCCTCGTGACCGAAGAACGCGCCGACGATCTGCGTCTCGGCGGCGTCACCCTCCAACTCGGTCTCGATGTCCGCACGCGTGAGCCGGGAACCGATGTTCCCCTCGATCCAGTCGATCGTGGCGTACGTCTCCGTCTCGCCACGCTTCAGACTGAAGTTGTAGACGTCCTCGTCCAACACCTGCAACGAGCCGTACTGGACGTAGGCGTTCTCGCCGGCGGCGACCTCGACGAGGTTGCTGAAGTAGCGTTCCCCGTCGACTTCGGGGGCGCTCTGCGCCCCCCCGTTCTCGATCCGTTCGAGGATCGTCACCGACGACGACTCCTCGGCGACGACCAGCGTCTGGGAGAACAACGACCGGCTGTTCATCTCCGCGCGGATCGTCACGTCTTCTGCGTCGACACCCTCCGGCACGTAGACGAACGTCCCCGTGGTGAACAGGGCCGTCGACAACGCCGTGAGGTAGTTCGTCTCCGGATCGGTGATCGAACCGAAGTGCTCTTCGACGATCTCGGGGTGGTCGTCGAGTGCGGTCTCGAAGTCCGTGACCACCACACCCTCCGGCCCGACCCGCTCCGTCTGGTCGGCCTGCGTGTCCGGGTCGACCAGCGTCTCGTAGTCGAGATCCTCGAGGTTCGTCCACCGCCGGCCGGGTGTCTCGATCACGTCCGGTAGGTCGACCTCGTCGAGTGCTGCCACCGCGTCCAGCCGGGTCTGGCGGAGCCACTCCGGCTCGTCACGCCGCTTGGAGATCCCCTCGACCGTCTCGCGGGAGATCGTCAGCGGTACCTGTGTGCTCGTCGCCATGTTACCCGAGGCTCCCCTCCATCTCCAACTCGACGAGCCGGTTGAGTTCGACCGCGTACTCGATCGGGAGCTCCTCCGTGATCGGCTCGATGAAGCCGCTCACGATCATCTGCTTGGCGTCGTCGTCGTCCAACCCCCGCGACTGGAGGTAGAACACGTCCTCGTCGCCGATCTTCCCGACGGTCGCCTCGTGGGCCACGTCGACGGACGACTCGTTGATCTCCATGTACGGCATCGTGTCGGATGTCGACTCGTTGTCGAACATCAGCGCGTCACACTCCACGGCCGTCGAGGAGCCCTCTGCGCCGTCTGCGATGTGGACCAGCCCACGGTAGTTGGTGCGGCCGCCGTCCTTCGAGATCGACTTCGACTCGATCGTGGACTTCGTCTCCGGCGCGTTGTGGTACACCTTCGCACCGGTGTCGATGTCCTGCCCCTCGCCCGCGAAGGCGATCGTGATGTGGTTGTCCGACGCGCCGCGACCCTTCAGCATCGAAGACGGGTACAGCATCGTCGCCTTCGACCCCATCGAGCCGGAGATCCACTCCATCCGACCCTCCTCCTCGACGATGGCGCGCTTGGTGTTCAGGTTGTAGGTGTTCTTCGACCAGTTCTGCACCGTGGAGTACTGGACGTGTGCGTTCTCCTTCACGAACACCTCGACCCCACCACAGTGGAGGTTGAACGCCGAGTACTTCGGCGCGGAACAACCCTCGATGTAGTGGACCTCGGAGTTCTCCTCGGCGACGATGAGCGTGTGCTCGAACTGCCCCATCCCCTCGGAGTTCATCCGGAAGTACGCCTGCACCGGCATCTCGACGGTGGTGTCCTCCGGCACGTAGACGAACGAGCCGCCGGACCACACCGCACCGTGCAGTGCTGCGAACTTGTTGTCACTCGGCGGGACCGCCTGGGTCATGAAGTACTCCTTCAGGATCTCCTCGTGTTCCTGGACGGCCTTGTCCATGTCACAGAACACGACACCCTTGTCCTCCCACCGCTCCTGCATGTTCTGGTAGACGATCTCCGACTCGTACTGCGCACCGACTCCCGAGAGGGCGTTCTTCTCCGCCTCCGGGATACCCAGCTTGTCGAAGGTGTCCTGGATCTCCTCCGGGAGATCCTCCCAGTTGTCCGCACCACCACGGGCCTCGATGTCCGGACGGATGTACGGGACGATCTCGTCGACGTCGACCTCACTCAGGTCCGGCGCTTCGGGCCAGTCGTTCGGCATCGGCATCGCCTGGAACTGCTTGAGGGCGCGGAGCCGCCGCTCCAGCATCCACTCCGGCTCGTCTTTGTCCTCGCTGATGAGCCGGATCGTCTCCTCGTCCAGCCCCTTCTCGCTCTCGAAGGCCGACTTCTCCTCCTTCTTGAAGTCGAACCGTGCTTCCGTGTCTGTACTCTGCAGCTCGTCCTGTTCTGAGCTCATGTGTGTTAGTGTGGGTCTCTACGTTCTTGTACCTGTGCCAACCACTCGTGGTTACGCCGTGCCGTACACTTCCTCGCGCACCCAGTCGTACCCCTCGTCTTCCAACTGCTCTGCGAGCTCGGCACCACCGCTCTTGGCGATCTTGCCGTCGAGCATCACGTGGACGTAGTCGGGGTCGACGTAGTCGAGGATGCGCTGGTAGTGGGTGATCTGCAACACGCCGGTGTTCTGCTCGTCACGGAGCGCCTCGATCCCCTCCGAGACATCCTGCAGCCGGTCGATGTCCAGCCCGGAGTCGATCTCGTCGAGCACCGCGACGGACGGCTCCAACATCGCGGCCTGCAACACTTCGTTCTGCTTCTTCTCGCCGCCCGAGAAGCCGGCGTTGAGGTACCGCTCGGCGAACTCCGTGTCCATGTCCAACTGCTCCATCTTCTCCTGGAGCAACTGCTGGAACTCCGCGACGCCGATCTCGCCGTCGTCTGCGGGCCCCTCCATCGGCGAGGACTCGTAGCCGGCGGCGTCCTCGTTGGTCTCGTCTTCGACTTCGGCCTCCTCCTCGTCTTCGTCCTCGAACAGCTCCTCACGCTCGTCGAGCTTGGCGTTGAGCGCCTGCCGGAGGAAGTTCACCATCGTCACGCCCTCGATCTCCGCCGGGTACTGGAACGCGAGGAAGATCCCCAGCGCCGCCCGCTCGTTGGGTTCGAGGTCGAGCAGTTCCCAGTCGTAGTCCTCGTCGTCGAGGTGTTCGTCGTCGATGTCTTCGACATCCTCGTCGTCGAGGTGGAGGGTCACCTCGCCGTCGGTGACCTCGTAGGCGGGGTGCCCGGCGATCACCTTCGCCGTCGTGGACTTCCCGGAGCCGTTCGGTCCCATCAGTGCGTGAATCTCTCCGCTCGCGACCTCCAAGTCGACGCCACGGAGGATCGATTCGCCCGTCTCCGCGACCTCCGCGTGGAGGTTGGACAGTTCTAGTGTAGCCATGTTGTTGTGATTCCTCGTACTCGACAGGTGGGGCTTTCGACGCATAACGGTTTCGGGTTCGCCCGCGAGTGATTTCACAGACGACAAGATCTCTTTCCATTCTCGGAAACCCGCCCGGGTCGAGACGGCCGCTGGGCGGCCACCCGCCGACCGCTCACCCCCACTGGCCGAGGCCAGTCTGTTCTTGTCCGCTCTCGATCTCGTCCCACGACAGGCCGAGCGAGTCGGTGATCCGCGAGATCGGGCCCTTCAGCGTCTTGGCTAACATCTTTTCGTAGTCGATCTCGAACGCCGCCGGGAGCTCGTCTGCGAACTCGTAACAGATCACGTCCGGGTCGCGTTTGAACTCCGTGTACAGAGCGTCCGCCTCCCGTGGCCCGTTGGGCGTCAGCTCCGTCTCCGATTCCACCCGCTGGAAGAAGTCCGGGTGAACTTTCTCCAGGTAGAGCCGCTTGGGTTTCGACCCCGACTGGAAGTTCGTCCCCAACAGGAGGTTGGCGTACTTCGCCCCCCGAACCTGTGCGGTGTCCGTGTCGTAGTTGTCCAGTTTCTTCCCGATGCCGCCCGGGATGCCGATCTCGTCGACGTCGACCTCGCCGGCCGTGAACGCCTGAATCTCCTCGTGGAGGAACTCCTTCACGTCGTCTAACGGCTCTCCGGTGACGATCATCTCGATCACCCGTTGTTGGACCCGTTTGGTGATCGGCGCGATGTCCGACCGGGTGTACTCGAACCCCGTGATGTCGATGTCGTCGACGTGTTTCCCCTCCTTCCAGACGATGTGGCCCGCGTACCGCTTCTTCTTGCCCGCCTGGAAGAACCGCCGGTAGAGCTTCTCGAACTCGATCTCGAACCGGTGTTCCTCTGCGCCGAGTTCTTCGCTCGCGAACTCGTCGTACCGGCCGTTGATGTACGTCTCGATCTCCTCGCTGGCCTCGATGGCCGCCTGTGTCGTCTGCAACTCGGCGGTCGACATCTCTGGGTGGGCCTCCCTGACTGCACCGGGGACATCTGTATCCGCGGTAGAGATGTCGGAGAGAGACAACATTACAGAGTCGGTGTTGTGGAGTACGATCCCGCCGATCGCGTCGACGAAGTTCTCGTTTTCGGCAACACTGAGATCGTAGACGTAACCGTCGTGTGTCCGTTCTTCCACCACTGGATCGCGTCCAGATCGATAGTGTCCGCACGTTCGAATCGTGTAGCTGTCCTTCTCGTCGCGGTACTTCAGCGAGTGTTTTCGGTCACGCTGTGTCAGGAGAGTAGAGAGTCCAGCGGCCAACTCGCGGCTCGTCGTCTCGAAGTCGAAGTGTTTCTCGGCGTATTCTTCGGTGTACCGGGGGAACTCACGGGAGCCGTCACCTTCGATCAGTGTTTCGATAAACAACTGCTGCAGTTCGTCTTCCAAGTGGTAGACGAACGACGGGATTCGTTTCCCACGAGAGGTCTGGCCGGCGAACTCTCTGAAGAAGACAGCAGAGAGCTCGTTCATCATCTGGAGCTTCTTCGTCCCGTCGTCGTACGTCGACTCCGCCTTGCCAGATTGTGTCTCGTACGTGACCGTTCGCTCGTCACTGGTGTCACTCGCAATCACGCTCACCTCGGCGTTCTCGAACAACCGCTCGTAGTCCGTTTTGATCCCCGCCAGCCACTCGCGACGCGACTCCGAGATACTCGCGCCGAACTTGCTCTCTGCCGTCTCCGTTGTCGTCGCACCCCCCTCAGTGATGTACGCAGCGAGCAGCCTCACGAGAGACCGACCTTCCGGCTCGGTGAGATCAATCTCCCGCTGTACCTTGATCGTGGATTCCGAGTCACCGTGACTAGAGTGTCCAAACCAGACGTACTCGCCGTCTGTGTGGACGCGCTTCGTCTTCTCGTAGCCGTGTTCTTTCCCCACCGATCTTCCGTCGACGTACTCCCGAGTGTACCCGTTCAGAACCTCGTACACGTCGACAGTGTCGACAGTGTCGACCGACGGCACGTCCGGAATCCGCAGTGGCTCTGTTACCGCTTCTGGGGGCCGCTCAACGTACTCATTCTCCTCTTCGACGACGTACGAGTGGTCACGCGTTGTCGTTGACTCTCCGAACTTGTGTTGGAGGTTTACCACCTCACCGTCGGCCTCGTGGCGAACAACCTCTTCGATGGACTGCCACTCTGCAGTTCCGTCGTCCGCGAGCGACAGTGCCTCCCACCCCGGAATCGACGCACGATCCTTTCCGAGTGTTACGCTTCCAACCGGTCCACCGTCGGCGGTGAGGACAACGTCGCTGTCGTCCAACTCGGCCCGCTCGAACAGCTCTGCTGCAGGGAGGATTCGGACACGCCCACCGTCGTCGCGGACGACCAACGGCCGATCTCCCGTGACACTGTCTCCGTACGTAACGTCGTAGTCGATCTCGGCGGCCGCCTCCTCGGTGAACTCGATCACCCGCCGCCCCATCGCGGTGATCGCCGCGGCGTTGTCCTTGTCGTACAGCCGGAACTGCTCCCACCCCGACACGCCGTACAAGGAGTTCATAATAACCTTAATTGAAGCTTGTTGTCTATCAAATTTTTCGTAGGCCTCCGTGTCGGGGTCGTGTTCGTCGCGGCGGGTCTTCTTCTGTTCGCGCTCCGTGAGCAGGGCGTCCACCATCTCCCGCATCATCCCGTCGGGTTCCTTCCGGAACCGGGTGCCGTCCGGGGCGCGGTACGTCTCCCCGTCGTACGTCTCGGGATCGTCGACGATCGTCTCCGGCGAGGCGTTGATCGTCACCATACACATCGGGTAGAGACTCTTCAGGTCGAGCACGGAGACGTTCTCTGCGACTCCCGAGATGGGCTCGAACACTGCCCCGCCCTCGAACTCCTCGCCGGCCTGTTGGCCCTTCGTCGGCAGGACGAACTCCCCGAACGCCTGGTGGAGGACGTACATGTCCACCACGTCACCGGGCGTCGGGGCGTCCTCCAACTGGCAGCCGACGAACTTCCGGGTGTCGTCCCAGAAGTCGATCAGGTTCTGTTGGCGGTCGATCTCGACACACAGCTCCACGTCACGGAGGTTGTACTCCAACAGTCGGGTCGGGTCGTCTTCCCAGAGATCGCCGATGTCGCCGGTGTAGCGTTCCTTCCCGACACCCAACTCCAACTCCGCGACCGCGTCCAGCCGGTAGGAGTCCAACTCCGAGAACTTCGTCCGCTGGTAGGCGTACAGGAGGTCGAAGACGACTCGGCCCTTCACGTCCGGCCCGCCCCACCCCGACCGCCACGTCTCGCCGACACGCGAGGCGCGGTCCGGCGAGAGGTCGTAGTCGCTGGCGGCGTCGAGTTTCTCCATCCGGTCGAACAGGTACGGCGCGTCGAAATCGTCGCAGTTGTGGACAAGACAGTCGTCGGCAACGAAGTTGTGTGTCGTCGTCTCGATGTCGTACGTGGTCTCTGTTCCGACTACTGTCGTCGAATCGACTTCGACGAAGACGAACTCTTCCCACTCCGCAGTGTCTGTCTCGTGACGCTTGAGGTTGATCCCACGGCGATGCTTGTCACGGCCGATTCGCCGCCGATCTGTCCCCTCGGGGGCCTCGAAGAGTGCATACGGGATGTTCTCACTCCGGCCGCTCTCTCCACCCACGAGATCGCTCAGTTCAGGAACCTTCTCTGGGTGGCTCATGTGCGGTAGGATACGTTCCCTCACTACACCGAGATCGCGTTCCGCATCGGGAACTCTGACTACATTGTCGTTCCGTTCCACGTACACACCCAGCCGCTTGAACAGGCGGACGTACCACTCTCCGATCGTCTCGTTTTCTGCTGCGACAGTGACACTGTCGTTGACCGACCCATCGCCGTCGATCACCCCCGCGAGGAAGTGTGCAACGTATCGCTCAGGCATCTCGTACACTGTCGAAAGGTCTACTCCCGAGGCGTTCTTGTCTCCGAACGGAATCCCGAGTCCGTTGAACGCCCACATCCTACTGAAGTCCAGAACGTTCTGCTTGTAACAGCCCTTCCCGTCGGGTTCTAGGTGCGGGTCCTGGTGGAACTGCTCGTGTAGTGCTCGTTTGGTGTTGTAGAACCGAATCCCGTCGTCCTGCGACATACTCCCGTCTGTCAACACCAAGCCAGCGAGATACGCCTCATGAGTCGAGAGGTCCGTATCGAGGTCGCAGCCGGTGCCCCGGTACTCTACACCCCCATCTGGAACGGAGATGTCGAACTGCTGTGCAGCACGAGAGCACCGCTTCGGAGTCCATACTGTTGTGTTAGGATGATACAGTGTCTGCTTGGAAACGTCGAACTCCTCGGACAGTTCAGAGACAGCCCCGTACGGCAATGCCGATTTGAACTCGGAGACTGTCTCCTGGTTGTCGAATCGGTGGTACTCCCGGGGGACGAGGTTACGGATCTCTGGTACTACGGGGTCGTCTACGCGGAGCTTTCGCGGCTTCAGCACGTAGTCGCCCGCTTGGATACCTCCGGCTTCTGTCCAAGAGATCTCGCTCTCGTCACCGACCATCACCCGGTGTTCTTCAGACGACCGAAGTGTCGTTCCGTCGGCAAGCTGGAGTTCGATGACCTCCTTGTTACTCTCCCACTTGTTCGTCACTTCGGCAGTCGTCATCGACTGCTCTTCTTCGCCAACGACCTCGTCGCCGATTTCAACATCTTTGATTTCTTCGACGGACCCATCTGCCATCTGGATGTCCGCATCCCCCGGGAGACAGTTCCACCCCGTTGTGACATCTGGGTCGGTTTCGTCGATATACGACAAGTAGGCGTCCAACATCGCGTCTTCTGTTTCGAACCGTTCGAGCCGAACGTCTGCGCCACCACTGATGAATTCGTACTCGTCGAACGCATCGAGCAGTTCATCGTCGGTGACTTCTGACCCCTCACCGTCGGGCGCGTCGTACAGCCACAACACGTACTCGTCGCGGTATGAGTCGTGACTCGTCAGACAGACGATCGGCTCCTCGCCGTTCTCGGGGAAGCCGTTGCGGTCGTCCACCTCGATGTCGAAGGTGTTGACTCGGAGGTCGGCGTCGACATCCGTCGGCTCCAGGTGTTCGGGCGTGACCTGGATCGCCGCGTCGTCGTCACCGTCGATCCGCCGGGGTTCGACCCGGAGTCCGGCGGTGACGCCGTGGTCGATGAGGAACCGGTTCGGGAAGAGGATATCCGCCTCGTAGGTGGTGGCGAACTCGTCGCGGATCTGGCCCACGTCCCGCGGTGTGCGGGTGGTGATCTTCGTCACCGGCTCCCCGCGGATGCTCTCGAACCGCTCGTTCGCGGGGTCACCGTGCGGGTGTTCGCGCGTGTCGAGGATCACGTCGTACTCGGAGACGAGATCGCGGTCGGCGACATCTGCCGTCGGGACGTAGAAGTACGGCTCCACCCCGACGACGCGGACGTGTTCGCGTTCGTCGTCGGTGGTCCGGCCGAACACGTTGACGACGGGGTACTCGTCACTGCCGCGTCCCTCGACGGTGTAGTCGACGGCCGTCACCATCAGCTCGACCGTCGTCTCCGCAGTCGGCTCGGGCACCCGCACGTCGCCGGCGTCGATCACCTCGCTGACGTGGGTCGCCGTCTCGCCGGCGACCGCGACCGCCTCCGCGTCCGGCCGCCCGTCGCCGGACGCAGAGAGGTCGTCCAGCGTCGTCTGATCCATACCGAAGTTCGGGTCGCCTCGCTGAAGAACCCTCTCCTCTCGCCGCTCGCACCCGGCCGGCAGGCCCCGCCGTGACGGTAAGAGCTTTACCGTGTGATCGACTACCAAACGACGGTTATGACCCACTCGACCGACCGCCCCGCGACGGGGCCGGCGACGCCCCGGGCGGGAGCAGCACGCGACAGCCCGGAGGCGATCGAGGTGTACGAGGACGACGGCCGGACCGTCTTCTTCGACGGGGAGAACCCGCTCGCCTGGCTCGAAGCCTCACACACTGTGACACTCTCCGATCTCGCCTAGTGCGGTAGCCACGCACCGCGACCAGTTCCCTTTAGCCAGCCGTCGTCGTACCCGTCCCCGTGAGCGACGGTGACGACACGACGGCCGACGGGGAGTCGGGCGGAGACGGCGACCCGACGGTTACCGGCGACAGACTCGCCACCAAGTTCGAGGAGCCGTCGGAGTTCGACCCCACGGAGCGGTTCGGCGATCCGGAGGGGAACGTGCCGTCCGCGCCGGAGCCGTCGGACCCCACGGAGAACCTCTCGGACCCCGCCGAGGTGGACGGGTCGATCCAGCGGTCGTTCTGGACGGCACTGCTCTGGACGAACGTCGCTCTCCCCGGACTGACGCTGGGCCCGGCGTACGCGTTGCTCGCCGACGGTACCGAGATCGGCACCGCCGTCACGGCCGTCGGGGTGTTCGCCGTCGCCCGTGTGTACCAGACAGTGCGGGCGTTCCGCCGTCGCGACGACGAGTCGGTCGCCGCGGCCGACGGTGGGTCGCCGCCGAGCGACGAGTGAGTCGGCACTCGGGGGGCTTATCGGCGCTCGGTGGCACCGTCGCGTATGGACGACACACCGGGTCGGTTCGGCTCCGGCCCGCGTTCTCCGACTGCCGACGAACGAGACACTCCCGTCCCGTCGGACGACGACGGCGAGTCGTCCGGTGACGGCTCGACCACCGCCGAGTCGTCCGGTGGTGAGTCCGCCACCACCGACTCACCCGACGACGCGGTGACGCTGGCGGCGTCGTACACGGAGATGACGGAGCTGTTGTTGCCGAACGACACCAACAACCTCGGCCGCGCGCTCGGGGGAGCAGTGCTCCACTGGATGGACATCTGTGGTGCGATCGCGTCGATGCGGTTCTCGTCGCGACAGTGTGTCACCGCGTCGATGGACCACGTCGACTTCATCAGCCCCATCGACATCGGCGAGGTGGCGGTGATCGAGGGGTACGTGTTCAACACCGGACGGACGAGTGTCGACGTGAAGGTGGACGTACGTGCCGAGAACCCACAGACTGGAGCAGTCCGCGAGACCACCAGCTCCTTCTTCACATTCGTCGCGCTCGACGACGACGGTCACCCGACGACGGTACCACAACTAGACTGCCCGACCACAGAGGAGACCGCGCTCCGCGAGGCGGCACTCGAAGAACGCCGTGCTCAGATGGAGGACGTGGCACAGCGACTGGCGTAGCTGCCGGTACGACGGCCGATGTCGGCGTCGAACACGGCAGCCGGGACTACTGTCCGTTCGTCGTCGTGCCCGCGGACGACACCACAGACTGGAACCCCGACGAGTAGCACCGTCACCGACCGGGCGCGGTCTCTCGCCTCGGATTCGCTTTCGGTGTTCGCTCGAACGTGGACTGTTCGAAGGTGAACCGGTCGAACGTAGGCGATCACCGCGAGAGGGAACTGGTCGGACCGTCCAACTACCCCCAACCAATATCGACGGCTCCCTACCAGATCCCACCACCGTCTTCCAGATTTTGGCACCCACTGGCCGAAGTGGGTAGTGCGCGTCGGGATCACGTGGAGAGACGGGGGGAGCGGCAGTCGGCGAGACGACAGCACGAATAGGGAACGGCTCTACGGTACGAGTGCGAAGATATCTCGGTCGACGACGACACTGTCGGTGGACCGACGAGCGGGGATCGAACGCAGACACTCCGTCGTGTGATCGACCTGCGATCCCCCACCCGCGTTTGCCCCGACTGACGCGGCCGCCGTCGCCCCACGGCGGCCGCCCTCTCTGTGTGCTTCGTGGCACACGAACGGTCCGACCCGGTCGCCGTCGCCCCACGGCGACCGTCTCGAACTTCCTCCGGTAGCTACGGTGTCGGCCGACGGCCGAGTGTCACCTCGACAGTCGTCCGTTCGCCGTCGCGGACCACCGTCGTCGGGACGGTGTCGCCGGGACTCGTCTCCAGCGCCAGGTAGTTCGAGAGATCTGCCTGTGTCTCGACTGCTACACCGCCGACGTCGACGATCACGTCGCCCCCGGTCGCGACCTGCACACCCTGGACGACCCGGCTCTCGGTCGCCGGCTCGAACACCCCGTCGGACGGCCCCCCACCGACGACTCCGGTGACGATCAGCCCGCCGACGTTGTCGAGACCGTACAGTTCTGCGGCGGTCGGGGTCACCTCTCTGAGCCCGACACCGAGCAACGAGTGGCGGTACTCGCCGTCGGCGATCAGCGCGGGAATCACCCGCTCGGAGAGTGCTGCGGAGATGCCGAAGCCGATGTTCTCTCCACCGGCGGAGCTCGCGACGGCCGCTACCTCGCCTGTGGCGGTGACGATCGGGCCGCCGCTGTTGCCGGGGTTGAGTGCGGCGTCCGTCTGGACCGCGTCCGGGATCGAGAAGTTGTTGGGTGCCGGCAGCAGTCGGTCGATCCCGCTGACGATCCCGCGAGAGGCAGACCCGCCGAGGTCGAACGGCGTCCCGATGGCCAACACCTCCGTCCCGACCGGGGGTTCCGGCTCCGTGTCGGCCCACGAGAGCGGCGTGGCACTCTCCGGTCGGTCGGTGGGCCGCAACACGGCCAGATCCGAGTAGACGTCCGTGCCGACCAACGTGCCGGCCCGCCACTCGTCGCCGCGGAACCGGAGTTGGAACCGGTCGCCCGGCTCGACGACGTGTTGGTTCGTCACGACGTGTGGGCCACCGGGGCCGAGCCCGGTGACGAAGCCGGAGCCGGTGGCCGCACGACCGCCGCGGTCGTACACCAGAATCCCGACGACCGAGTCGATCGTCTCCCGGTACACACGAGTCGTCGATCCCGTCTCGGCGTCGTCGAATGCTGTACCGTCCGCAGACGTAGACTCGGCTCTGTCCGACTCGACTCCCGACGCCGCACCTGCTCCCGGTCCTTGTGCGGTCGGGAACCCTCGGCCGTCTTCCGCTGAGCAGCCTGCCAGCCCGCCCAAGAGGCCAGTGCCGGCGGCTGCGAGAAACTGTCGTCGTCGCACACCGGCACCACACACGCCGTGTGCGTAAAACCCCGGTCGGTCTCTCGCTGACCACCCGACGCGCCGTGTGTGGTGGATCGGCGATACGGTTGCGCTGTTCGATCGGATTTGCGGCGAGATGTCCCGTAGCCCTACGAGAGAACCTACAGTACAGAAGAGCTGCTGAAGGGTGTGATACAGAGTAACGTCCAGGATGTAGCCGGTGGTTTTTACTTGTGGAATAAAGACGCGAACAGCAGTGAGTCGTCTACCAGACAGACAAGTCGCTTGGAGATTCCTGAAGCAGCTTCCTAGCCGTCTCCAAGCGGGCCGATACGGCCAGGTGTTCGGGATTTTGATCGGACTCGCCGCTGCCGTACTGCTGGCCGTCACGGGGTGGTGCGCCGGTCCCATCGCTGCCAGAGTAATCTCCGGAATCACCCCGCTTGGATTCAGACGTCGGAGTCTGACGACGCTGTGGACCGTCCACGCGACGATCAGCTCTCTGAGTCTCGTCGGACTGTCGTTCGCGTGGAACTCCGTTCGGGATCTGTCGACGCGACGGGTGATCGTTGACGCGGCCGCCTACCGCCTCCGGTCTATTGAGACGATCACGTTCCTGCTGGCGGCGAACCTACTGATCGGCGGTGGCGTGCTGTTCACGACGAGCGGATTCGTCACTTCGAACGTCGGGGGTGCCGTCGGTGCTGTGTTGGTCGGGAGCGTCGTGGTCGCCGTCCGCCGGTTCTGGACCGTGTTCGACCTCCTGTTGCACAACACGTTAGACGACAAGGTCCACGAGTTCGCCGAGAGCGCGCTGAAGCCGAGGCCACAGACAGTTGAAGACGAGTATCCGGAGTATCTCGGACACTTCTTCGACGACTGTCAGGGTGCTATCGATCAGGAGCAACCGAAGCAACTTCGAGAGCAACTCCGTGAGGTCGAAGATCTGATACAAACACAGTTCGACTACGACTCTCCGTTCACCGAGTCGTCTCCATTTTGGCGATATGTGTTCGACACCTACGATGACTTGTATCGGCAGTGCGTGGCGCGGCAGAACTCCAGGCTCGGTGATGAAGTAATCAAGTCACTGTACGGTGTCTATCTAATAACCCGTGGTAATGACAAAAGAAAGATAATCGACTTGTGTTTAGACTGCTTCTCGACACTGTTCGTGCGTAGCTGCTCGGCGGAATTAGACAGTTCTCCGTCTGATTTGTTATTTGAGAGAATTAACAATTTGCAAGCGCAGATTTTGTCGTCATTTTCAGACTCAGATAGCACTGAAGAGTTATCAAAAGTATCTGAAAATGTTGATGAACTCATATTGATACACACGACGATGTGGAGGGCTACTATAGAGTCCGAGTCAGCCGACGAACTTGATCGGCTGCGAAAGATGCTATCTGGGGTTAGACAGTTCCGTAGGGGCGAACACTCGAGTTATTACGACCCCGAGGGATGCCGGGGAGCCTCTGGAATTCCAGTCGCAGTGGAGAAGCAGAGGCACGCAGACAACTACCGTGAGTCTCTGCGCCACCTCCGCGGAGCATCGTACGGCTGGACGCTGAAACTGTATCGAGAAGACGACGTATCGGATGATTTCATCAGCCACGTTTTCTCTGAGTACGTGACAGACGATTTCGCATCCCTCGATGACCTCTCTGAGTTGTACTTCTCGATGTGCGATGTATCTGAACCTCTCAACTACTGGGAGCGTTGGAACATGGACCGAGCGTTAGACCAGAGCTTCGGACCTGCGGTCACCGGGGTGGCAGCAAATACCTGGCTTTTCGACTTCTACTGCACAGCACTCGTCTGGTCGATTGAGACTGAAGACGACGTAGAACGTCTCCAGAGGCAAAATCCGGTGGAAAGTCCAATCACCGAGTACGAGCGAGTAGAGAACAGAGTCAGTGACGTTATCGATCAGATTGTGAACTACCGAGACGAGTTTCCCCTCGCCGACTTCGTTGACGACGGCTCAGATATCGACACGAGATGTGACGCCCTCATTCATTACCTGAGTGACGTAGTATCTGTGCTCGAAGACCAGAGACAGAAGCGAGTTCGAGAAAGTCCCGTTGCTGAATCGAGGGTCGATGAGTTTGCAGAGAGTACGTATGAGAAAATTCGGACTATCCAACTCCGGTCGGCCCTCGATACGGCCGGGGAGATCAGACAGAACAGTGCATTAGGGGCCGGGAAGGGTGGAGTAACTACTCCGACTGGAGTTCAGATGCCACGTGAACTGTTTATCGATGGTGAAATAGAACCCATCTTTAGCTCTAACTATAACCCATTCACCAACAGAATACGAAGTGATATACTGGAGGAAATGGAGATTGATGAACAGGAAGTTAGATCTTCCGACAACCTCGTCGAATTGCTCGCCAATGTTGTCTCGAACAAAGACGTTGAAATAATTGTCGTCGAACACACGGACGCGATTCGAACCCTCCGAAACGACGACCGTAGCGAGCGTTTCTCGAACGACCTCGAAGACAGCCACTTCTCGTTCCTCAATGTTCCGGTATTGGGAGACGCGACCGACGAATTCGCCGCTGTCGCGTTCTTTGCAGACGGCTTCGAGCATCTCGAAGAACGACCAGAGAACCCGATCTCGGTTGAGGTGACACCGGGAGAAAATGTCAACCACTGGGACCCGGACGAACTCAAAGAGGATCAGGACGTTCGAGACTACGTCAAGGCCGAACTAACATACGACGCGAACATCCAGACCGACGGCAAGGTCGGAGTCGTCTTCCGGTACGCCGACTGACCGCCTCGGACCTCACTCTCTTTCACCTTCCTCCCCTTCGTTTGTCTGTTCCCGCTGTACCACCAACACCAGTCTGAGAAACTGCTCAACCATCCGATCGGCGGGCACTCCGAACACAACTGAGGAGGTCTGCGAGGCTTAGCGGAAAGGAGAGTCTCGTGAGAGGCTGCGGTACGGATCGAATCTTCTTGTGCTTGTGACAGTGCCCCGCTTCTCACCTCGTCTGAACACTACCGTCTTCCACCTGCTAGTCTCTTCTCCCGTCCGACGATCCGGACGAGGGCACGACAACCCACGGGATACTTCTGCCAGCCAGTCGACCACCCGGTATGCGTCTCGCAGAACAGACCTGGCCGGAACTACGGGAGCGTCTCGACGGGGAGTCGTTGGCGGTCGTGCCGACGGGGTCGACGGAACAACACGGGCCACATCTGCCGTTGGCGACGGACTACCTCATCGCGGAGTCGCTCGCGGCGGCCGCGACCGAGGAGACGGACGCCGTCCTCACCCCGCCGATCCGGATCGCCGTCTCGGAACACCACCGCCAGTTCCACGGGACGATGTGGGTCGAGCCCGAACTGTTCCGCGACTACGTCGAGAGTATCGTCCGGAACCTCACCTACCACGGGTTCGACCGCGTCCTGTTCGTCAACGCCCACGGCGGCAACGCCCAACACCTCCGCGAGGTCGGGCGGCGGCTCCGCCGCGATCGGACCGCCTACGCCATCGAGTGGATGTGGGACGAGTCGATCCCGGAGTTGGTCGACGACCTGTTCGAGCAGAACGGCCCCCACGGCGGCCCGAAGGAGACGGCGATGATCATGCACGTCGCCCGGGAGTTGGTCCGCGAGGACCGCCTCGAAGACGCTCGCGACGGCGGACTGACGGAGATGACGGCCGCCGACGCCCGGCAGTTCGGCGCGCGGACGTTCTACGAGTCGACGGACAACTCCGAGAACGGTGTGTTCGGCGACCAGACGGACGCCACCCCCGAGGCCGGCGCGGAGCTGTTCGCGGCGGCGACCGACCAACTCGTCAACCTGATTCGGTGGCTCGACGAGCAGCCGTTCGACGACCTGATGCCGGACCCACACAAGTGACCGTCGACGACACGCCCGACGGCTCGGGCAGCGACCCCGCCACGACGGACCGGTTCGGGAAGGTCGACGACGACTTCTTCGCCGACCTGATCGCGCCCGAGTTGGGTGCCGACCGCGACGACGTGCGGCTCGGCCCCGCACACGGTGTCGACTTCGGTGTCGTCGACGTGGGCGGAGCCGAGGCGGCCGGCGGTGGCGGACGGGCGCTCGTGACGGCGACGGACCCGCTCTCGCTCCTGCCGGCGCTGGGGTTCGAGCGGGCGGGTCGGTTCGCGGTGTCGTTCGCCATCTCGGACGTGGCGGTCTCGGGGATCGCGCCGACACACGTCAGCGTCTCGTTGTCGCTCCCGACCGAGATGGACGAGTCGGAGTTCGCGGCGTTCTGGGCGGGGTTCACCGGGGAGTGTGCGGAGCTGGGTGTGGCGGTCGTCACGGGGCACACGGCCCAGTACCCCGCGGCGTCGTACCCGTGGGTCGGCGCGACGACTGTCTTCGGCGTCGGCGACCACGACGACCTGATCCGGCCGGACGGCGCGCGCCCTGGTGACGATCTGGTCGTCACGGAGGGACCGGCCGTCGAGACTGCGGGGCTCGTGTCGACGTTGTTCCCCGACGAGTTCGCCTCGCTGGGTGCCGAGACGGTCGCAGACGCACAGGCGTGTCTCGACCGCACGGGTGTCACTCGCGACGCTCGGGCAGCGGTGGAGGCTGCACGTGCGGAACACGACGACGGCGCGACTCGCGACGACCCGAGTGACGACGACGCCCCGATTGCCGCGATGCACGACGCGACCGAGGGCGGGCTCCGTGGCGCATTGTGTGAGACCGCGGCCGCGAGTGGCGTCCGGATCGACGTGGAGCGCGACCGGGTGCCCACCGACCCAGCGGCGCTCGCGATCACGGAGCACCTCGGGATCGACCCGTGGACGTGTACGACGGCCGGGAGTCTCCTCTTGTCTGTCGACCCCGCTGCGACGGAGACGGTCGTGTCGGCACTGGAGAGTCGCGGGACACCTGCCGCGGCCGTGGGGAACGTCCACGAGGGGTCGGGTGTCCGGATCGACGGCGAGCGTGTCGAGCCGCCAGACGAAGATCCGTCGTGGGCCGCGTGGGCCGACCTCGCGGGCGACTAGTTGGCGTCGGAAAGTTCGGTGGCCACGCTGCGAGCGACGGCGTCGAACGCCCGGTCTGCGGCGACGACGCCCGTCTGCTCCGCGCTCGCGTCGTCCGCGAACGAGAGGAATCCGTGTGGCAGTCCCTCCGCGACGGTCGAGTCGACGGCGACACCAGCGTCATCGAGTCGGTCGGCGTACGCCACCGCCTCCGAGCGGAGTGGGTCGTGACTCCCGACGGCGACGACGGCGGGCGCGACCCGCGACAGGGTCGCCTCGTCGGCACGCAACGGCACGGCGTAGGGATTCGTGGCGTGGGCCGGACTATCGAGATACGCCCACCAGAACTCGTCGACATCCCGCGTCGTGAGCAGCGGGCCGTCGGCGTGTGCGTCTCGTGACGCGCCGTCGAAGTCGGGCGCGAGCATCGGGTAGAACAACGCCTGCACCGCCAAGTCCACGTCGAGATCGAAGCCGAACGCGCGGTCTGCGGCGGCGGCCAGCGCGACGGCGGCGGCGAGGTTCCCCCCTGCACTGGTGCCCGCGACGCCGATCCGACCGTCGCCACCCAGATCGCTCGCGACGCCGTCGACCCACTGGACGGCCGCGACGGCGTCCGCGACGGCCGCGGGAAACGGGTGTTCGGGCGCGAGTCGGTAGTCCACGCTCACGATCACGGCGTCGAGCCGGCGACAGAGCCGCCGGCAGATCCCGTCTGCGGAGTCGAGGGTGCCCAACTGCCAGCCGCCGCCGTGACAGAAGACGAGCGTCGGCGTGGGGGTCTCGTCGGGGCGGTACACCCGCACCGGGACGCGCCCGTCCGGCCCCGCGAAGCCCAGATCCGTGACCCGCGCGACTGGGAGGTGGGCGTCCGTCGAGAACAACTCGTCTTCGACGCGCCGGGCGTCTGCGGTGGCGAGGCTGTGCCACGACGGGACACCGAGGGCGTCGATCTCCGCGACCGCGGTGGCCATCTCCGGATCAAGATCTGCGTGGGTCACTGCTCGGGGGATCGTTCCGGCGGGTGGAAAGGGTGTGTGGTGTGGCTGTGTGCGGGTTGGGAGTGGGTGGTTCTATGTTCTCGGCGGTGGAACGTCAAGTGTGAGCGAAGTGCCGCCCGAGTTCTGTGGGTACGAGTGGCCGAAGGACTGTGAGCGGTATGATTACGATGATGACTGTGCACTTGTTGACGAAGGCGACAGTCACCAGCAGACAACGTGTATTCGGGAGGCGTTACCGGATACTGATCGTTGTGCGTGGCACGCTGTATCCGGCGAGACAGAGTACAAGAGCATCAAGACACTACAAGACGCGCGAATACCAACTAAGATTCGCGCAGAGAGCAACCTGAAAGAGTCATTGGACGGAGCCGTGCTTACGAGGATGGAACTGGAGGACGAATTAGATCTCAGTGGAATACGGTCTCGAGGAGCTGATTTCTCACGAGCTAATCTTCAACATGCCAGCTTCTCACGGGCTAATCTTCGGGATGCCAACCTCTCAGATGCAGATCTCTTGTGCGCTAACCTTCGGTATGCAAATCTCTCAGGCGCAGACCTCCGAAACGCTTCCCTAGGAAAAGCGGACTTCACGCGTAGTGACCTCTCAGCAGTAGATCTTTCCAGCGCCGACCTTGCTGGTTCTACTATGCTTCGTACCAATGTATCAGGTGGGAAACTTATAGATACCAGCCTCTCTGACGCGTTCCTTTTGTACGCTGACTTTTCCCAAGCGGATCTCTCAGAAGCGGGTTTCTCGAAGGCGGACCTCTCAGGAGCGGACTTTTGCGGGGCTAGCCTTTCAGACGCAGATTTTACAAATTCTAACCTTTCGGAAACAAATTTGACTAGTACGGACATTCGTGATGTCTCATTACTTAACGCAGACCTCGCTAACGCGACAATCGCGGATCTTACGATCAACAGCGCAACGAGCGTTGGTGGATTTGCAGAGCAATCTACAGCCGAGGGATGGGTCAAATTGGCGGGGGCATATCACGATCTCAAGCTGGAGTACCACAACGCTGGATTTATACGGAAAGCACGAAGTCTTCATATTAGTGAGCGACGCGCTCGCCGCAGGGAGACAGCCGCTGAAGTGGGATGGTTCAGTCGCCAACACCTCACGCAGTTCGTCTCGGGACTGTTCACTGGCTACGGTGTCGGTGTCTGGCGACTTGTGGGGACGATGGCGCTGTTGTTCATCATCTCGACAATTACGTACGCTCTCACAGGGAAGGTTACCGACCCCCTCACCTACAGTACAATCACGTTCGTTACCGCACCCCCAGGGGGAGCCGACAATCTTCCACTCTGGGCGCGCTTCGTCGCGAACATCGAGACGTTCTTCGGCACACTTCTGATCGTTTCGCTGGGCTTCGTACTCGGCAACCGCGAGCAGTTCTGACGCGCCGGCTCACTCCTGTTCGAAGCTCTCCCGAGAGCGCTCGATTGACTCCCGTGCACGATCCGCTTCCGCTTTGCTCCACGCACCGACGTTGATCGGCTCTTCGACCGTCATCAGCCGAGTCAACAACTCGTCGAGCGTCTCGTCGTCCCGTTTCGACAGTTCGAGCGACTGCTTCGTCTCCTCGGAAATCTGAATCGTGGCCATAGACGTTCCACCCTCGATTCTGACCGGGGCGCGGGACACTCAACCTCGCCCGCGCCCGTCACCGCACGTCACTCCGGCCCGGCGTAACCCGTGACACCGAAGTCGGTGGTCTCGTCCGCGTCGGCCTCACTGTCCTCGGTCTGGTCGTCGCCGTCGCGACCGTCGGACTCCTCGCTCGCTCGCCGCCGATCCTCGTGGGTCGGTGTCTCGACGAGGGTGAACAGGAGGTTGACGAGCACGTTCACGGCCTTCCGTTGCTCCGTCTCTGTCACCTCGTAGGCCGCGCCGGTGTCGTTCGCGCCCGGCACCGCCTGTGAGAGATCGCGACCTTCGGGCGCGGGAACGACCTGCGCGGCGCGTACGTCCGCCAGCGCCTCCGTCACGGTGCGCAACAACTGCTGGAGCTGGCCCGCGGACGCGACGCCTTCCGCCGCGAGCGTCTGCCGAACTTCCTCCATCCGCACGCGCAACTCCTCGGTGCGGTAGCCTGGCAGTGGCTGCTCCGCGATGTCCAGTGAGAACTCTTCGTACTCTGCTGCGAGTGTCGCTGCCGCTGTCGTGCCGTCAGGTTCTTCTGACGGTG
>P_A23_Liq_1_FmtDRAFT_1000019_pt1 | contig 29560 bp, 28 predicted proteins | sample PonA231FremontCA_FD_10235 | JGI IMG/M metagenome (IMG submission 10235) | reverse complement strand
TCCCGCTCGACCCGACGGCGAAAGAACGGCTCGCGGCCGTCGGCTTCGACTGGCAGTCCTGGCGCGAGACGAACCGGAGCGCCCGACTCGACGTCGACAGCGTGCTCTCGCGGGCGGACGGCACGACCGGCCGCGCGACGCGGTGTCGGCGGCTGCTCGACCAACTCCGTGCGTTGCTGACAGAGGGGTTCACGCTGGAGTTGGAACGGCAGCCGACGGCACACGACCTCTCCCGGATCGACGCCGAGCCGCTCCACTGGGGGGTACAGTTCCCGGAACTGCGAGACGACGACGGTGTCAACCCCTCGGTGTCGGTCGACATCGTGCTTGGGANCCCGCCGTACGGAGACGTGCTCGGCGCAGAACGGCTGTTCACCGCGCCGTACCGGACTGGCTCGATCCGCGAGGTGTCGGCGCAGTTCCTCGAACGGCAGTTGGCGCTGCTAGACTCGGACGGCTACCTGGGGAACGTGACGACGCTGCGGCTGTTCTACCAGTCGTCGTTGGAGTCGCTCCACGACCTACTCCGGGACCGACTGTCGCCGGCGGACGTGGCGTGTTTCGGCTCGCGCCCGGCGAAGCTGTTCGACGACGCCGACGTGCGAGTCGCACTCCTGACGGGGCGTGCGACCGGAGGGGCTACTCCCGACGACGAGACGACAGCCACAACCGGTATTCGGACGAGTCGGTTCCGACTGTTCACCGAGGACACCCGCAGCCAACGGTTCGAGACGCTGTCGTACGCTCCGACGGCGGGGCTGGTGTTGCGCGACCGGATCGACGGTGACGGCGACGGCGGGCCGATCCTCCCGAAGGTGGGGACGGACACCGTCCGCGGACTGCTCGAACGGCTGCGTATGCAGTCGGACGTGGTGTTCCGAGACCGGTACAGCCGCGACACCGAGACCGACCACCCGGTGTGGCGGCGCGAGGGGGTGCGCTACTGGATCAACCCGATGTTGGTGCAGTTGTACGACGCCCGCGAGGTGACCCCGATCTACTTCGGGTCGGAGTTGGACCGTCGGGCGGCGTTCCTCGTCTTGCAGTCGTCGCCGTACTTCGTCTACTGGTCGGCCTACGGCAACCAACACCACCACACCTGGACACAGCTGTCGGCGTTCCCGTGGCCGGACCCGGACCGCGTCCGGCGAGCCGAGGACCGCGTTCACTCGTTGTCGGCCCGGCTGTGGGACGGGATGGTCGACACCTACACCGAGACCGGGCGGGGCCACGGCACGTTCGACACCGGCCGCCTCCGCACACTCGTCGACGAGGTCGACACACTCGTCGGTCGACTGTACGACCTCTCCGAGACGCGTGTCGCCTTCGCGAGGCAGTACCTGACGGACATGGGGCCGGGGGTCGGTCGTGCCGGCCCCGACGACTAGTCTGGCTCCGGCGGGGTCAGAGCCGCCGTGCCGGCCCGCCCCGGTCGAACACGCCCTCGGACCGTCCGCCGCGCCGGATGATCTCGAAGGCGTCCATCAGATCCGTCCGAGAGACCAACCCGACCAGATCACCGTCACTGACGACGACGAGCCGGCCGACACCTCGGTCCTGCATCGCCTCCAACGCGGCCACCGCGTCCGTCTCGGGGTCGACGCTGAGAACCTCCCGCTCCATCGCGTCGCCGACACGGTATGCGTCGCGTTCCACCTCCCGGATGTTCTGGACATCGTCGAGGGTGACCATCCCGACGACCTGGCCGGCGTCGACGACCGGGTAGCCGGTGTGGCGTTCGCGGACCATCCGGTCCAGCAGGTCGCCGACGGTCGCGGTCGGAGAGACCGTCTGGACCGCGTCGCCGGGCGTCATCACGTCGCCGACGGTCACACCCTCCAGGGCGGCCTCGATCGCGGTCTGTTGTGCCTCGCCGGAGGCGGCGACGTAGACGAACAACGCCAGCCCGACGAGCAGCCAGTCCTGTGACAGGACCCCGGCGAACCCCATCAGAAACGCGAACAGCTTCCCCACGTCGGCGGCGATCTTCGTCGCCTTCGGGTACGAGTACCGGCTGGCGAGCAACGCCCGCAACACGCGGCCACCGTCCATCGGGAACCCCGGGAGCATGTTGAAGACGGCCAAGACGACGTTCATCAACGCGAGGTAGCCGACGACGAACCCGACGGCCGGCGGGAGCGACACCGCGAGTGCGACGGCCCCGAAGCCGACGCCGAGCGCGACGCTGACGACCGGTCCCATGATCGCGATCACGAACTCCGCACGCCACTCGTCGGGGTTGTCCTCGAACTGAGCGACGCCGCCGAGCAGCCACAGCGTGATCGACTCGATGCCGTAGCCGTACCGTAGCGCCACCAGCGAGTGGCCGAACTCGTGGAGCAACACCGAGACGAACAGTCCGACGGCGGCGGCACCCCCCAGGACCAACGGCACTGGTCCACCCCCGACCGCGCTCGGCGCGATCCCCAGTCCGAGTAACTCGTTCAACGGGTCGACGAGTCGCCCGACCTGCCGGCTGATCAGCCACGCGAACACCGGGAGGACGATCAGAAACGTCCAGTTGAACTGGATTGGAATCCCCGCGACACGACCGACCCTGATCCCACGCATACGACACTCTCCGTCGTGGCGAGTGATAAAGACGACTCCCGTCGGGTTGATACCGCGGGCGAGCGAACACCGGGGCGTGACAGAGCCAGTCGTGCGGGACGCGGACACGGTCCCCGAGGAACCGGTCGACGCGGCCGAGGGACTCTCGAAGGCGGTCTTGCTCGACGAGTCCGACGGCGCGCCGAACTTCGCGATCAGGCGGTTCCGACTCGCTCCCGGAGCGAGCGTGCCGCGTCACACGAACGCGGTCGAGCACGAACAGTACGTTCTCGCGGGCGAGTACACTGTCGGAATCGGCGACGAGGAACACACGGTCGAAGCGGGCGACACCCTGTTGATCCCCGCCGGGACGGTCCACTGGTACGAGAACAGCGGCGACGAGCCGGGGCTGTTCCTCTGTGTCGTGCCCAACGGGGACGACAGTATCGACCTCGTGGCGTAGTTTACCGACGACCGCCGAGACCCCGACAGCCCGTTACGGGTCGGTTCCGACGACGCGTCACAGGTCGACACCGACTGCGTCTTCGACGGTGTCGAACCCGTCGCGGTCGAGCAGTTCGAGGAGTCCGCGGTTGATGTCGCGGGCGACGGTCGGCCCCTCGAACACCAGCGCGGTGTACAACTGGACCACACTGGCACCCGCACGGATCTTCGCGTACGCCCCCTGCGCGTCGCCGACCCCACCGACACCGATCACCGGCACGTCCACCCGCCGGGCGACGAACGCGACGAGGTCGGTCGCGCGGTCCTCGATGGGCGCGCCAGACAGTCCGCCACGCTCCGCGCGCCGCGGGTCGGTCACGTCGGTCGGGCGCTCGGTCGTCGTGTTGGTGACGACGACCCCGTCGAGCGACAGCTCGTCGACGACGGCCAGTGCGTCCGCGGTGGCGTCCGTCGACATGTCCGGCGACAGCTTCACGAGCAGTGGGTCCGCACCGGCGTCTCGGAGCGTCCCGAGGATCGACTCGAGACTCTCCCGATTCTGGAGCGACCGCAGCCCGGGCGTGTTCGGACTGGAGACGTTGACGACCGTGTAGTCGGCGTGCTCGCCCACACGGTCGTAGGTGTAGCGGTAGTCGTCGGCCGCCTCGGCCAACGGCGTCGTCTTCGACTTCCCGACGTTCACCCCCAGCGGCACCGGTGGGGACGCCTCCGCGGCGAGCCGGTCGCCGACCGCGTCGGCCCCCGCGTTGTTGAACCCCATTCGGTTGATCAGCGCGTCCGACTCCGGCAGCCGGAACAGCCGCGGCTGGCGGTTGCCGGACTGGCGCTCGGCAGTGACACCGCCCACCTCGACGTGTCCGAAGCCGAGCGCGGCCAGGAACCGCGGGACGTGCGCGTTCTTGTCGAACCCCGCCGCCACCCCGACGGGTGTCGGGAACTCCGTCCCCCACAGTTCGGTCGACAGCCGCGAGTCACGCACCGACAACCCACTCGCCAGTGCCGACTGCACCGGCGTGTCCTGGACGGCACGCATGAGCCGGTGGGTGAGTCCGTGTGCGGTCTCCGGCGGCAGTGTGAACAGTACTGGTTTCAGTCGGTCGTAGACGTTGGCGATCACTGCTCAGAAGTCGTGTTCCACGTCGTCCGGGTCCGCCTGCTGGATGATGATCTTCCCGTCGCGTACGCGGACGAACACCTCGTCTCCGATGTCCATCCCTGCGACGGCGAGTTCGTCCTCGTGGAGGTTCACGTGAACGTTGTGGTACTCCCCGTCCTCGTCTTTGGCCCCGCTCGGGCTGAGCGTCTTCTTCCGGACCATCGGCCTGTGTTACCCGTCGTTCGCCGCACAGCCTACAAAAGCCTTGGTTTCGGTGTGGCCGCCCCGACGCCGGGAAACGGCTTTACGGCATCCGTTCTACCACCGGCTGTGACGCGTCTCCGGGTCGCAGTGGTGGCTGTCCTGCTCCTGCTGGCTGGCTGTGGGAGTGTCGCCGACACCGACGCACCGAGCACTGTCAACCCTGCACTCGACGGGACGCCGACACCGACACCGTCGCCGACGGCGACGCCGGTTCCGACCCCGACTGCCACCCCGGTGGTGCCGGTCGTGCTCCCGGACGCGTTGCTGGGTGACACGGACGCAGCCGGACTCGCGGCCGCCCACGAACGCAACCTCGGCACACAGTCTCGGACGGTCGTCCGGACGGTGACGGTCCGCGACGGCGAGGGACAGTTGTTGGGACGCAACCGGGTCGTCGTCCGCGACGACGGCCGCGCGAGCAGTGGCCGGCTGGCGGTCACGCGGCAGGTCTCCGGCCCCCGGCCGGGTGCCGTGGGGCTCGAGACGGAGAGCGTCGACTACTGGGGCAACGACAGCGTCACCGTCTCCCGGACGACGGGCTCCGACGGCGACACCTCGTACACGTTCGACCCGGTCCCGTTCCCGGTCGGAAGCGGCTGGGACACCACCGGCCGTGGCTCCGTCGCGCTCGCGTTCCAACTGGGGGCCGTCACGGACACCCAGCGGATCGAGACGGACCCGGCCGTGTTCCTCGTCACCGGACAGCGTGCAGTCGCGCCCGAGTCCGACGCGCGGAACGTGTCGTTCTCGGCGACCGTCGAGGAGAGCGGCGTCGTCCGGGCCTTCGAACTGTCGTACACCCAGCCCCGTGACGGCGCACCCCGCCGTGTCACCCGGACGTTCCAGGTCCAGGCTGTCGGCGCGACACCCGTCTCGCGACCGTCGTGGTTCGCGCGCGCGACAACCACACCGACGAACGACGAGGTGTGATCTCTGACACCGACGGACGACGAGGTGTGATCCCGGGGTACTCGACGAGGCGACCGGCAGACACGCGGGTCGGCCAGTGGGAGAACGTCGTGTCCCATAGTAACCGTTTTCCGCAATACTCGCCACCCCCTGCGTATGAGAGTCCACGTCGGCTCGGGAGCCACCGACGAAGAGGCGTCCGCGATCGCGTCGGCGCTGGCCGAACATCTCGCCGTCGAAGTGGCGGTCGTGGTCGGAGACGGAGAGCCGGCTGCTCGGGCGACGCCGCCGGAACCGGACTACCCGATCGACGACGGGGAACGACCGGGTGACCGCGAGGAGAGCCTGCGCGGAGAGATCGCAGACATCCTCTCGGGGGGTCCACAGAAGTACAAGGACCGACTCCCCGACCAGGGGAAACTGTTCGTCCGCGACCGACTCAACCTCTGGTTCGGCGACGCAGACGGCGACCCCGGCGACGCGCTCACCTTCGAGGACGGTCGGTTCGCCAACTTCGACGAGTGGCACCCGGACTCGCCGGAGACGGACGGCGAGACGGACCCGATCCCGGCCGACGGGCTGATCACCGGTGCCGCGGCGTTCGAGGGGCGCGACCTCCACGTGATGGCCAACGACTTCACCGTCAAGGCGGGGTCGATGGCCAGCAAAGGCGTCGAGAAGTTCCTCCGGATGCAGCGGCGCGCGCTGAAGAACGGGAAACCCGTGGTGTACCTGATGGACTCCTCGGGTGGGCGGATCGACCAACAGACCGGGTTCTTCGCCAACCGCGAGGGGATCGGGAAGTACTACTACAACCACTCGATGCTGTCCGGGCGGGTGCCACAGATCTGCGTGTTGTACGGACCGTGTATCGCGGGCGCGGCGTACACCCCGGTGTTCGCCGACTTCACGATCATGGTCGAGGGGATGTCCGCGATGGCGATCGCCTCCCCGCGGATGGTGAAGATGGTCACCGGCGAGGAGATCGACATGGACGACCTGGGTGGGCCAGCGGTCCACGCGCAGTACTCCGGCAGTGCCGACCTCGTCGCGGACGACGAGGCCCACGCCCGCGAGTTGGTCGCGGAGTTGATCTCGTACCTCCCGGATATGGCCGGCGAGGACCCGCCGCGGTCGGAGCCGTCGCCGCCGGCACTCGATCCTCGGGGGACGGACTCGGTGATCCCCGAGGAGCCGAACCGCGCGTACGACGTGACGGATCTGATCGAGCGCGTCGTCGACGCGGAGTCGGTGTTCGAGCTCAAGCCGGAGTACGGCGAGGAGATCGTCACGGCGTTCGCCCGGATCGACGGCCGTCCCGTCGGGATCGTCGCCAACCAGCCCGCCCAGCGGTCGGGGGCGATCTTCCCGGACGCCGCGGAGAAGGCCGCGGAGTTCATCTGGACGTGTGACGCCTACGAGATCCCCCTGTTGTACCTCTGTGACACCCCGGGGTTCATGGCCGGCTCGCAGGTCGAGAAGGACGCCATCCTCGAGAAGGGGAAGAAGTTCATCTACGCCACCTCCGCGGCGACGGTCCCCCAGCAGACGGTGGTCGTGCGGAAGGCGTACGGCGCGGGGATCTACGCGATGGGTGGGCCGGCCTACGAACCGGAGTCTGTCCTCGGCCTGCCGTCGGGCGAGATCGCGATCATGGGCCCGGAGGCGGCGATCAACGCGGTGTACGCCAACCAACTCGCAGACATCGACGACGAGGCGGCGCGCGCGGAACGCGAACAGGAGCTGCGCGAGGAGTACCGCCGCGACATCGACGTCCACCGGATGGCCAGCGAGGTGGTGATCGACGAGATCGTCCCGCCCTCCGAACTGCGCGAGGAACTGGTCGCGCGGTTCGACTTCTACGCCGACATCGAGAAGTCGGTGCCGGAGAAGAAACACGGGACGATCCTGTAGCTCACCCCGTCGAGCCGTTCCTCGCTCGCGCGTCCCGGAACACCACCAACGCCAGCGCCAACAGTCCCAGATCGCGAGCGATCACGTCGCCGAACGCACCGACCGTGAGCCAGACGACAGTCAGGTACGCGATCGTCGCCGACAACGACACCCACGCGACGGTCGCGGCGAACGCGGTGTAGCGGTCCACGAACAACAGCCCGGCGAACCCCAGTTCCAACCAGCCGTTCGCGAGCATGAACAGCCGCGGCGAGACGACGAGCCACGGCGCGAGCCAGTCGGTGACGTACACCGTCCAGTCGCCCGGCTGCAGGAGTTTGTGTCCGCCGGCGGCGACGAGCATGGTCGCCAACCCCCACCGCGCGAGTGTGGTGGTCTCTGGGAGCGAGGCGGCGACGGCGTCGCCGACAGTGCCGAGGCTGTCGGCGGCACGCCGCCGGAGCGTCGACGGTGTCTGGCTCACTCCGTCTCCTCCTTCAGCGACAACACTGTCCGCTCGAACGAACAGACCAACACGTCGCCGTCGTCGGTCACCGCGTCCGGGTCGGCACTCCCACCGTCGTAGTCGCCGGTCTCGGGGTCCGCGTCCGCGATCTTGAACGCCTCGACCCGCATCGTGACGACCCCGCGTTCGCCGTCGCTGGTCTCGCGTTTGTCGGTGACGGTCGACCGCGCGCGGATCGTGTCCCCGTGGAAGACGGGGTTCGGGTGCGACACGTCGTCGTACGAGAGGTTCGCGACGATCGTCCCGTCGGTGGTCTCCGGGATGGAGACGCCGACTGCGACGCTCATCGTCAGCAGGCCGTTGACGAGCCGCTCGCCGAACTGGGTGTCGGCGGCGAAGTCGGCGTCGAGGTGGAGCGGCTGTTGGTTCATCGTCGTGTCACAGAACACCTGGTTGTCGCGTTCGCTGATCGTCCGGCGGCGTTCGTGGTCGATCGTCTCGCCGACCGTGAACGCCTCGTAGTGACGGCCAGTCACGACCCGACCGTCGACACGGGGAGACAAAGAGTCGGTGGACTCGACCGGAAGCTTCGAACCGCGCCGGGTCGACACCCCGGGCGTGTCCAGACGCAGTCTCCTGTTCTCGCCCGGTGACCAGCCCGACCTCGTCCGGAAGGCACCGCGCGCGGAGCCGGACGTGATCGCGATCGACCTCGAAGACGCCGTCGTCCCCGACGCGAAGCCGGCAGCCCGCGAGGCGGTCACGGAACTGCTCTCCGACGAGGCGTTCCGTGCGGACTGTCGGGACGCCGACGCCGAACTGTGTGTTCGGCTGTCTCGAGCGGAGCCATCGAGAGACGCCGACGCGCTCGCGGCCGCCGACGAGCCACCCGACTCGGTGATGCTCGCGAAGGCGAGCGGCGCGGACGGGATCGACGAGACCGCCGCTCTGTTGGCCGACCGCGATCTCCCGACGCGGGTGCTGGCGCTCGTCGAGAGCGCCCGTGGCGTCGTCGCGGCCACCGACATCGCCGACCACCCGGCGACAGACGCACTCGTGTTCGGTGCCGAGGACTTCGCGGCCGACGTGGGTGCGACCCGGACCACCGCGGGAACGGAAGTGACGTACGCTCGCCAACGGGTCGTCACGAGCGCGGCCGCCGCGGGGGTCGACGCCGTCGACACGCTGTACACGGACTTCGAGGACGAAGCGGGGCTCCGGGCGGCGACGGAGACGGCCGTCGAGTTCGGCTACGACGGGAAGATGGCGATCCACCCGGCACAGGTCGGTCCGATCAACGAGACGTTCACGCCCGACCCGGAACGGGTGGCGTGGGCCGAGCGGGTGCTCGGGGCCCGGGACCGGGCCGCCGAGACGGGCCGTGGCGTGTTCGAGGTCGACGGCGAGATGATCGACGCACCGCTGATCGCACAGGCCGAGCAGGTGCGCGAACGAGCCCTCGCCGCCGACCTCGCGTTCGATCCGGCGGAGTGACCCCCGGTCGTGGACGGACGCCCCCCACCGACGGGCGACACGACAACTCGCTCCCGAGTCACAGATTCGGCGTCCCAGCCCCGCTCGCGGCCGTCTCCCGCGGGAACGGTAGTCGAACCACAGATAATTAAGGTCATAATAGGATTGGGTATGCGATTGATTCGGCAGCCTTACAAATGCCGGTCACTGCTGCGTAGGCATGTCCGACGAGGCGAACCCGTTCGAGAGTCTCCAAGAACAGATCGACGACGCGTCGCGGCACCTCGACGTGTCGGCAGACGTGCTCGAACGACTGAAGAACCCCGAGCGCGTGTTGGAGACGAACCTCTCCGTCGAGCTCGACGACGGGAGCATCGAAGTGTTTCGGGCGTACCGCTCGCAGTTCAACGGTGACCGCGGGCCGTACAAGGGCGGCATCCGCTACCACCCGGGTGTCACCCGCGACGAGGTGAAGGCCCTGTCGGGGTGGATGGTGTACAAGTGTGCCATCGCGAACGTCCCGTACGGCGGTGGGAAAGGGGGGATCGAGGTCGACCCCTCCGACTACAGCGACACCGAACTCGAACGGCTCACTCGCTCGTTCGCCGAGGAACTCCGCCCGCTGATCGGCGAGGACCGCGACATCCCCGCGCCGGACGTCAACACCGGCCAACGGGAGATGAACTGGATCAAAGACACCTACGAGACGTTGGAGAACACGACCGCACCGGGCGTCATCACGGGGAAGGCACCGGACAACGGCGGGAGTGCCGGCCGGGTGCAGGCGACCGGGCGGTCGACCACCTTCGCCGCACGCGAGATCTTCGACTACCTCGGGCGCGACCTGTCGGACGCGACAGTCGCGGTCCAGGGGTACGGCAACGCCGGCTGGATCGCCGCGAAGCTGATCGAACGACACGGCGGGACGGTCGTCGCCGTCTCCGACTCCAGTGGCGCGATCCACGACCCCGCAGGTCTCGACACGGTCGCGGTCAAGGAGTTCAAACGCGAGACCGGCTCCGTCTCCGGCTACGACGGTGCGAGCGAGGAACTCACCAACCAGGAGCTGTTGACGCTGGACGTGGATCTGCTGGTGCCGGCGGCTCTCGAGAACGCCATCGACGGGGAGTTGGCGACGGACGTGCGCGCGGACGTGGTCGTCGAGGCCGCCAACGGCCCGCTCACCCCGGAGGCCGACGAGGTGCTGGCCGGCTCCGACACGTACGTCGTCCCGGACATCCTCGCGAACGCCGGCGGCGTCACCGTGAGTTACTTCGAGTGGGTCCAGAACCGGCAACGGTTCTACTGGACCGAGGAGAAGGTCAACGAGGAACTGGAACGCCACATCACGAACGGGTTCGACGACATGATCGACGCCTTCGAGTCGACGGACGCGCCGAATCTCCGCACCGCCGCGTACGTCGTCGCGATCCAACGCGTCGTCGACGCCTACGAGAACTCCGGGAACTGGCCCTGAACGGTCGGGCCGTTCTCCTGTGCCTGCGGCTCACGTCGTACCGGCCGACTCCGCCGAGTCGAGACGGCGTAGCCCGACCGCACCGACACCACAGACGAGCCCGAGCGGCATCGCGACGACTCCACTCGCCGCCCCGAGCGACGCACCCACCTGGAGCCACGTGTGCGTCGAGACGGCACCGAACAACACGATCCCGTTCCACACCCCGTCTCCAGGCTCGACCCAACTCGGGTAGTCGATCCGTCCGCGACTGTGGGCGACGACCCCGGCGGCCGCCACCCCCGTCGCGAGCAGCGGGGTGACGGCAGTCGTCACAGCCGGGCCGACGACACCGGTGAACGACGAGGCGATCACACCCACGACGACGGTCGCCGGCAGGTAGCCGGCCAGACACAACACGACGAGCTCCCATCCCGACTCGTCTGCCGCGGTGAGTCGGTCGACGACCCCGGCGAGTCGTCGCTTCCCGGCCGTCGCCACTGCGGCACCCACCACCGTGGTCACGGTCCAGACTCCGAGTAGAGTGGTGAACGGAACCGCCGCTCGGCGCACGGGTGCGTACACCGGTGCGACGACGACACCACCCACGTAGGCTCCCAGCAGTGTCCACACGAGAGTTCTGTGGGTGTCTCGCGAGTCAGCGTGGGTCACACCACCGACCCTGTTACAGGTGAAAGAAAAAGCCTGTGGAGACGACCCCGTCCGTCGAAGACTCAGTCGCTCGCCCCACCGGTGTCGCCCGCTTCACTCGAGCGTTCTCGACCGGTCTCGACACTCACGGCGTCGCCCTCGAAGACGTACCTGACGACGACTCGCTCGACACGCTCGGCGCTCGGTATCCGGACGAGCAACAGTCGTGTCGGCTGGTTGTTCGGCCCGGGACGGGACAGTTCCTCGACACGGAGTCGAACCGTCTCGTCGCCGTCCCGTGTCGTGCCCGCGAGACGGAGCCGGTTCGCCCCGCCCCGGAGTCGCGTCTGAAGGACGACTAAACACTCCGTGCCGAACGCCGTGGCTTCTACGACCGGCACCCCGTCGTAGGAGGTTCCGGCGGCCGCTTCGATCTCCCGGCGCACTTCTCGCCACCCTGCGCGGTCGGTGACGAGCCGCACTGCCGGAAACTCGTCGCCGATCACACTCTCGCTTCCGACGCTGTGGTCGCGGTCGTCACTGGGACCGAACAGGCGGGTGACGGCGAGATCTGTCGCGTCGGACGGAAGTGTCGACGTCGGCCCTGTTCCCGGCACTGTGTCTGTCGGACGCGGACCGGTGTCGGTCACCTCTGTCTCGGTGGCTGTCGGTGTGGCCTGTGTGTCTGTCTGCGACGACGACGCCGTCCGGTCGCGGCCGGCACAGCCGCCGACCCCGACCAGACAGGCGACGACTGTCCGGCGGTCGAGCAACACGTTCCGGTTCGCTGTCGAGTCGCTGTTAGACACAATCTGGTCTCTTCACTGGTTTCACAAGTTCTCTCTCCATCTGCGCGAGGTACTTACACTGGGTCGAACGATAGACACTAGTACAGGAAACGGCGGCCGTTGGTCGTTCCGCTCGTGGTTGTCTCGGACGCCGACCCGCTCTCCTTCGCGTCTGTCACGACAGTGAGTTCTCTCCCGTCGTCGAGGTACTCGACAACAGCCCGCGTGAGCTGTTGTCCGTCCGGTACCCGGACGAGTAGAATACGTCCCACTCTGACCTGCGCTCCGAAGCTCCCGACTGCCTTCACACGCAGTCGAACGGTCTGTGCCCCCTCTCGGTTCACGTCGACCAAACGGACGTACTCTCTGTTCGCCATGTCGACCCACACCGCAACCAGACTCTCGGCGGTGAACGCAGTCTCCGCGACGAACGGAACGTTCTCGTAGGAGGCACCGACTTCGTCCTCGATCGCCTCGCGGACAGTCTCCCACTCCTGCCGGCTCGTGAGGAGTTGGACTCTGACGTCTTCACCGTAGAGTAGAGATCCCTGATAGAAGCCCCTGATCCGATCGTCCGCTGGTCCGAGCAACCGCCCCACGGCGTAGCCGGTCCGGTTCAGCACTGGCGTCGGGAGAGGGGTACTCGCCTCTGGTGTCGGTGTATCCGTCTCCGTGCCTCTCGTCGGCGTGTCTGGCGTCCGTGTCTGTCTCGCTCTCTCTGTCGTAGTCGGGGTCGCCGTGGCCTCTACCGGCGGTCTCGTCTGTTGTGTCGTGGACGTGGCCTCGTTGCTGTGCCCTGTGCGGGTACGGGTTCCGCATCCGCTCGCCGCTCCGAGGGTGGCAACGAGCGTTCCGAGCCACACGCGGCGTGTGGCAGACTCTCTGGTGGTCATTTGCTCTCTTTTTCAGAAGTACTTGTCTGCCTCAAGAAGGTCGCCCTCCTGTGCAGGGTCTTTGTTCTCGCTTTTGTCTATAACAGTGGTCGTGTTCATGTTTTTGAACCGGCTCATCGCCTCGGAGTAGGACCCAATTCCTCCATTGGCAAAGTCAATCCAAGCACTCGCAGCCACCTGTGGACAGGCATACGACGTGCCGTTCTCAGTCTCGCTTGTCTCCGTTCTAATGTTCGAAACTCCGTACACTTCGGGTGAGAAACTAGCTGACACCCCTGAGGCGTCGTGGCACCAACTACAATATGTCTTGTAATCAAGCGGGTCGTAAAATAGTACACCACTGTACTGGGTGTTTCCTTTTGTGTATGCATCTCCACTGCTGTCCTTCCCGGCGACACCTCCGACTCCAACCGTCTGCCACGAACATGCCGGATATTCGACAACAGAGGTCTTATCACTATTGTCGACTGCGGCGACAGCGACACCCCCGCCTACTCTGAACGAATCTAGTGCCGAACAGTAATGTGACGGGCACTTCCCGTACGAATATTTACCAAATGACATATTAAGAACATCAATTCCACTCTTAGTGGCATACTCAATCGCTGACCGGCAACTCTCGTCACTTTTGTTGTAACCATTTTTATCTGAAACTATCTTTAGAGATACAAATTGGTCTGAGTGGGTGTCTCCGCCCTTCAACATGTATCCCGCGGTGTCGGCCACAACCGTCGTGTGGTTTCCAAAGCCACTATCTGAAACATTGAATGGATCAGACTCTTCGGTGAAGTCTTTCGACACTGACTTGTCGAATCCGATATTGGCAGCGTGGGGCGACGAGTACGTGGTCATTGAGGAATCGTAGCCAGCCCCAATAACTCCGATGCTGATTGTGTATGCAGTGTAGTTGCCGTGTGCATTCGTGAATCCGGTCCACGAGCCAGACTTAACATCCGACACATCAACGTAGTTCGCGTCACTAGTGACTGAATCATCAGCGGTGGGCGGTTCGATCGGCCGGGACATAGCGCTAACCTCAACCACAGACGGCTGCTCGGCAAGCCGACGGAGTTCGCCGCGTGGGACGTTCCGGAGACACACTTTTGTTGAGACCAGATCGGCCACGTACGTCACGTCTCCGAACGCAGACAGTGACCGAACCTCTGCTGGCGTTGGGCTGAACCCGTACAGTCGCTGCCCACGCCGGTCATCTCTATACATCGATGTGCGCTCTCCCATTGTCGTCACGACGACGTTGAACGTTTTCTGTCTCGGATTGGCGTCGAGTCGGCTTTGGAGTGTGTGACTGAACAGCTGCGACACGTCTCCTGTCGACTGGTACCGTCCAAGAGCTCGCTCTGTAGCGTCCAGCTCTACCGCGTGTTTGAAGTACACTGCATCGGCTGTCGCTGCCCCAGCGTCTGGATACGGCTTCGGTGGATCGGCCTTTTTATTGGTCGGTGCCGCCTGCGCAGTTGAGGAAGCGAGTGAGAGACCACCGAGTACCGCTGTCGTCTTGATGAGCTGTCTCCGGAACTGACAGTTAGACCCGTGCTCGGGAGCGTCTTCGCCTGACATAATCCCCAGTCTAAACTCTCGGAACTTCTATTTTTTGTTATCTTACTATAAGTAAATACCTTTATTATATATGTGTAAATAGCTAGACACTCTTCTCCACGAGGTGTCCGCTGGCTGGGTGGTGTGTACTCACCCGCCGAGACCCGTGGTACAGCCGCTCACACAGCCGACCGTCGGCACCGTCGCGTTCTCGAAACCTTGAAACCCACACCGGAGGGAACCTCCACGTAATGGTCGCAGAGACAATCGCGTTCGCGCTGTTCGCCCTCGTCACGGTGGGCTCGGCGCTGGGCGTCGTCCTGATGGAGGACGTGTGGCACTCCGCACTCCTCTTAGGGGTGGCGTTGCTCAGCGTCGCGGTGCACTACGTGATGCTGCAGGCGGAGTTTCTGGCCGCCATGCAGATCCTCGTCTACGTCGGCGGGGTGTTGATCCTCATCACGTTCGCCGTCATGCTGGTCCGCCGGGACGCGGTCGAGGCCGACGCACCGACCGACTCACAGACGGACGTGGACACGGAGGTGGACGCGTGAGCGAACCGACGTGGCCCCGGCTGAAGCTCGGCTCGCACCTCCTGCCGGGACTGGCCGCGGTGGCGTTGTTCGCGGTGCTCGCGGTCGTCGTCTTGGGGGGTGACTTCGGTGCCGCCGAGGGGTTCCCCACGGACGCGGGGGTCACCGCCAGTATCGGCTACGCCATGTTCAACCTCTCGTTCGGTGACGTTCCCTCCGAGGGGTTCCTGGTCGCGTTCCTCACGATCGCCGTCGTACTCGACGCCGCCCTGGACGGGGCGGTGATGCTCGCCAAACGCGAGGACGACGACGCAGGTGCGATCACCGCACTCACCGACGGTGGGCGTGTCCGAGAGGCACTCGGCGGTGGGACGGACACCGACGAGGACGTGATCGACGACACGGACACCGGCGACGCGACAGACGGGGGTGACCACTGATGGCGGTTCCGGTCGAGTGGTACCTCCTGTTGTCGGCGGCGATGTTCTGTATCGGCGTGTTCGGCGTGCTCACGCGTCGGAACGCGTTGTTGTTCCTGATGTCGGTGGAGTTGATGCTCAACGCGGCGAACATCAACCTGGTGGCGTTCGCCCGTCTGTGGGGGAACCTCACCGGACAGGTGTTCAGCCTGTTCACGATGGCGCTGGCGGCCGCGGAGGTCGCCGTCGGCATCGGGATCATCCTCGTGTTGTACCGCAACTTCTCCGACGTGGACGTGACACGCGCCACGACGATGAGGTGGTGAGATGTCGGCCGCATTCACCTACGCGCCGTTGATCGTCGCCCTCCCGTTCGTCTCGTTCCTGATCGCGCTGACCGCGGGGCTCGTCGACCGCGACGTGCTCCCGAAGGGCGGTGCGATCCCCGGTATCCTGGCGACGCTGGGCTCGCTGGCGCTGTCCGCGTGGGTCGCGCTCACCGTCGCGGGCGGCGAAGTGTACGACGAGACGATCTACCAGTGGGCCGTCGCGTCCGGCGTCGAGAACCAACTGGAGCTCACCTTCGGGCTCCTGCTCGACCCGTTGTCGGCGATGATGCTCGTGATCGTCTGCTTGGTAGCGACGCTGGTCCACGTGTTCTCGCTGGGCTACATGAACGACGAGGGCGAGACCGGGCTGCCGCGCTACTACGCCGGACTGGGGCTGTTCACGGCGTCGATGCTCGGCTTCGTCGTCTCGGACAACCTGCTCCAGTCGTTCGTCTTCTTCGAACTGGTCGGGCTCTGTTCGTACCTGTTGATCGGGTTCCACTTCCGACAGTCCGGCCCGCCCAGTGCCGCGAAGAAGGCGTTCTTAGTCACCCGGTTCGGTGACTACTTCTTCCTCGTCGGGCTGGTGGGGATCGTCGCCACCTTCGGCACCGCACAGTTCGGCGGTGCGGAGTCGTTCCCGCACGTCGCCGAGTTGGTGTTGGCCGGCGAGGCGAGTGTCCGCACGTTCGGGTTCGCCCCCGAGACGTGGTTCACGATCCTCGGGTTGCTGGTGTTGGGCGGCGTGATCGGGAAGTCCGCCCAGTTCCCGCTCCACACGTGGCTCCCGGACGCGATGGAAGGCCCGACCCCGGTGTCGGCGCTGATCCACGCGGCGACGATGGTCGCCGCCGGGGTGTTCCTCGTCGCACGGATGTACGGCTTCTACGCCGTCTCCCCGACCGCACTCGCGATCGTCGCCTTGGTCGGTGGGTTCACCGCCCTGTTCGCGGCGACGATGGGGCTGGTCAAACGCGAACTCAAGCAGGTGTTGGCGTACTCCACGATCTCACAGTACGGCTACATGATGCTCGCGCTCGGCGCGGGCGGGTACGTCGCGGCGACGTTCCACCTGCTCACCCACGCCTTCTTCAAGGCGCTGCTGTTCCTGGGTGCGGGGTCGGTGATCGTCGCGATGCACCACAACGAGAACATGTGGGACATGGGCGGGCTCCGCAAGCGGATGCCCGTCACGTACGTCACGTTCCTCGTCGGCTCGCTGGCGTTGGCGGGGATCGTCCCCTTCGCCGGCTTCTGGTCGAAAGACGAGGTGTTGTACGAGGCGTTGATCCACGGGCTCGGCACGACCGGGTCGCTGGGGACGGTGTTCCTGGCCGCCTACGCGATGGGGCTGCTCGCGGTGTTGTTCACCGGGTTCTACACCTTCCGGATGGTCGCGCTCACCTTCCACGGTGAGCCTCGCACCGAACTGGCCGCCGACCCCGACTCGGTCGGGTGGAACGTGAAGGGGCCACTGTCGGTGTTGGGCGTGCTCGCGGCGACGACCGGGTTCCTCAACCTCGCGCCGGTGAAGAAGCTCACCGGGGCAGAGGTCGACTTCCTCCACCAGTGGCTGGAAGGCCCCGAGGGAGCAGAACTGATGGCGACACTGTCGGCAGAACACTACAGTCACCTGCTCCACGACGTGAACCCGGCACACGTCACCGCCTCGGAGTTGGGGCCGTTGCTCCCGGCGGCGTTGTCTCTGGGGCTCGCGATCACGGGAGCGGTAGTCGCGTTCCGGCTGTACGCGACGCCGGAGCCGACGGAACACACCGCCAAGCTCGGCAGACTGCAGGACGTACTGTACAACAACTACTACCAGGACGAGTACCAGGTCTGGCTGGCGACGAACGTCGTCCAACCGGTGGCCAGTCTCGCGGACACGGTTGACCAGAGCGTGATCGACGGCGTGGTGAACGGCGTCTCCAGCGTGAGTCTCTCGTCGGGGTCGCGGATCCGCCGCATCCAGACGGGTGTCGTGAGTAACTACGCGACGCTCGTCACGCTCGGGCTGACGGCGTTGCTGGTGGCGTTCGGACTGTACGAGGGGTGGTTGCTGTGATAATCGAGGCACTCATCGGCGTGACGTTTCTGGCCGCACTGGTCGTACTGATCGCCCCCGACGAGTACGCGGGGAAGCTCGCCTTCGGCGCGAGTCTGCTCCCACTCGCGGGGAGCCTGTACATGTGGTCGGCGTTCGACGCGGTCGGCAACGCGTTGCTGGGTGGGTCGGCCGCCCGCGCGTTCGAGACACAGATCCGGTGGTTGGAGGTCGGCGGCATCGAGCTCCAGTGGTTCGTCGGTGTCGACGGCGTCAGCCTCCCGTTGGTCGTTCTCTCGACGTTCCTGACGAGTCTCGCCATCCTGTCGGCCTGGCGGCCGATCACCGAGCGGCAGGCCCAGTTCTACGGGCTGGTGTTGTTCATGGAGGCGAACCTGCTGGGTGTGTTCACCGCGCTGGACTTCTTCGCGTGGTTCGTCTTCTGGGAGGCCGTGCTCGTCCCGATGTACTTCCTGATCGGGATCTGGGGCGGTCCCCGGCGGAAGTACGCCGCGATCAAGTTCTTCGTCTACACGAACATCGCCTCGCTGGTGATGTTCATCTTCTTCATCCAGCTCGTCTACAACCTCGACGTGGCGACGTTCGGGCTGCCCGCGATCACGCAGGCGATCCACGCCGGCGAAGTGTCCGGGTTCCTCGGGCTCGCCCCGTCGACGGTGAAGACGCTGGCGTTCGCCGCCCTCTTCTTGGGGTTCGCGGTGAAGGTGCCGGTGGTGCCGTTCCACACCTGGCTGCCGGACGCCCACGTCGAGGCACCGACGCCCGTCTCGGTGTTGCTGGCGGGCGTGTTGCTGAAGATGGGGACCTACGCGATGCTGCGGTACAACTTCACGATGCTGCCGGAGGTGGCCCAGCAGTACGCCCCGCTGATCGCGATCTTCGCGGTCGTGTCGGTGATCTACGGTGCGATGCTGGCGCTGGCACAACGCGACCTGAAACGGATCGTCGCCTACTCGTCGGTCTCCTCGATGGGGTACGTCATCCTCGGACTGGTGGCGTACACCACCTTGGGCGTCGGCGGCGCGACGTTCCAGATGGTCGCACACGGGCTGATCTCCGGGCTGATGTTCATGGCGGTCGGCGTCATCTACAACGAGACACACACTCGGATGGTCGGCTCGATGTCCGGACTCGCGGACCGGATGCCCGTCACGGTCGGGATTCTGATCGCGGGCGCGTTCGGCTACATGGGGCTCCCGTTGATGGCCGGCTTCGCCGCGGAGTTCTTCATCTTCCAGGGGGCGTTCGCGTCGACGGTGTTGGCGCGGGCACCACTGTTCGCGGCGGTGGCGATGTTCGGGATCGTGATCGTCGCGGGCTACCTCCTGTTGGCGATGCAGAAGACGTTGTTCGGCCCCTACGAACTGGAGACGGACTACGACGTGACCGCCGCCGGCCCGACGGAGACGGTGCCGTTGGCGATCCTGTTGGTCACGATCGTCCTGTTGGGTGTCGCTCCGGAGCTGTTCTTCGACATGATCACAGACGCAGTCGACCCGATCCTCCAGGTCGGGGGTGAGATCTGATGTCCGAACACCTCCCCGGGTGGGTCGGTCTCGCCCCGGTGCTGGCGCTGACGGCCACGGGCGTGTTGTTGTTCGTCGTCGACATGATCGACCCGGACGACGACAACCCGACGTTGTTGGTCGGGGTGTCCGTCGTCGGGACGCTGACCGCGCTCGGGCTCGCCGGCTGGCTGTTGTCGGCGGGCGCTGGGTTCGCGGACGGCAGTCAGACGTTGTTCGGCCGTGCGCTGGTCGTCGACGGGATGGCCCTGTTCTTCCAGGCGGTGTTCGCGGCCGTCACGGGGTTGGTGCTCGTGGCGAGCTTCGACTACATCCGCGGCCGCGACTACCAGGCGGAGTACTACGCGCTGATCATGCTCGCCGCCACGGGAATGGCGTTGATGGCGACGGCCAACTCGCTGGCGACGGCGTTCGTCTCCCTGGAGCTCGCGTCGCTGTCGTCGTACGCGCTCGTCGGCTACCTGAAGACCGACGAGGGGAGCGTCGAGGGTGGGCTGAAGTACTTCCTGATCGGCGCGCTCTCCTCGGCCGTGTTCGCGTTCGGCATCTCGTTGCTCTACGGCGCGACCGGCTCGCTGATCCTCTCGGACGTGGCCGCGGGGCTGCGTGACCCCGCCGCGTTGGTCGGCGGTGTCGAGGGGATCTCCGGGATCGCCGCGGTCGGCGTGTTGATGGTCGCGGGCGGGTTCGCGTTCAAGACCGCCAGCGTCCCCTTCCAGTTCTGGGCTCCGGAGGCGTACGAGGGCGCACCCGCGCCGGTGACGGCGTTCCTCTCGTCGGCGTCGAAGGCGGCCGGCTTCGCGCTGATGTTCCGGGTGTTCACCGTCGCGTTCCCGTTGGACGGTGTCGGGATCGACTGGATGTTGTTGTTCCAGGTGTTGGCGGTGGTGACGATGACCCTCGGTAACTTCGCGGCCGCGACCCAGGAGAACGTCAAACGGATGTTGGCGTACTCCTCGGTCGGTCACGCGGGCTACGCGCTGATCGGGCTGGCCGCCTGGACCGGTGGGAGCGTCGCGACCGCCGAAGCCGGGAGCGTGTTGGGTGCGTCGATGGCGCACCTGCTCGTCTACGGGTTCATGAACACCGGTGCGTTCCTGTTCGTCGCGATGGCCGAGAACTGGGGGGTCGGCCGCCGGTTCGAGGACTACGCCGGGCTCGGTCGGCAGGTGCCGATCGCGGCCGTCGCGATGTCCGTGTTCATGTTCTCGCTGGCGGGGCTGCCCCCGTTCGGTGGGTTCTTCTCGAAGTACTTCCTGTTCGCCGGCGCGATCAGCGCGGGCTACTGGTGGCTGGCGGCCGCGGGCGCGGTCAACTCCGCGTTGTCGTTGTTCTACTACAGCCGCGTCGTGAAGGCGTTGTGGCTCGACGACCCCGACCAGCCGGTCGAACTGACCGGGACGCCGACGGGGCTGTACGCCGCGGTCGTCGTCGCCGCCGTCGGGACGGTCCTGTTGCTCCCCGCGTTCGGTCCGGTCATTGAGACGGCCGAGGCCGCCGCGGTCGGGCTGATGCCCTGAGAACCGACCTTTTTCACTCCTCGGGTGGGCGCGCTACGCGCGCCCACCCAAGGAAAAAATGTCGATCAAAAAGCGCGAGCGCGCCGCGATGCGGCGCGCTCGCGTTCCTCACAGTGGTGTTCGACCGCACCCGCCCCGCAACCGCACTCCCTCGCTCTGCTCCCACTCGTCTCTGTCTTGCGTCACACTGCTCCGTCTCGCACCTACCCCGCGACCGCCACGCGACACGATCTCTCGTCGACCGTTCGTCGCGGCCGTCTGGCTCGCTCGTCTCTGGTGTCTCTGCGGATCGTGACGATGCCTGTCGGCCGCTGCCACCAGTTTGACCCGGCTCGCGACCCAACTGTCGGGCGCTGCTCCCGACAGCCGCGGGTGTGAACTGCAAGACGACCACTCGAACACCGTCCCGACGCCGTCCCCGAGATAGCCTGCGACAGATTTATATCTCTACGACTGTTACCTGTGGTTAGGAAAGATGAATCAGAGACACTCGCAGGTCGCCGACAGTCGGTTCGTGCGGACGTACAGCTACCCGGGGACGACACTGTTGGCGGTCGACGTGGGCGGGGCAGCGACGGTCGACACGGTCGACGAGACCGCTATCGTCGTTCCGGCAGACGGCGAGACGTTCGAGTTCGACCTCCCCGGCGAGGCGGTCTCGACGACCGCCAACAACGGTGTCGTCGTCGTGGAGGTGGCGGCGTGAAGCTCACAGTCAAGCCACTGAAGCAGAAGGACGCCGGCCGTCGGCTGGCGGCCGTCGACCGAACCGCAGCCGAGGAGTTGGAACTCCAGGCGGGCGACTACGTCAAGCTCGTCGGCGACGAGACTGCGATCGCCCGCGTCTGGCCGGGCTACCCGGAGGACGACGACACCGGTGTCGTCCGGATCGACGGCCAACTCCGGAAGGAGGCGGACGTCGGTATCGACGACACGGTGACCGTCGAGGCGGCCGACGTACAGCCGGCAGAGCGGATCACCATCGCACTCCCCCAGCAGTTCGGGGTGCGTGGCGACATCGGGTCGCTGATCCGTGACAAACTCTCCGGCCGTCCGGTGACGAAGGGGCAGACGTTGCCGTTCTCGTTCGGGTTGGGGATGATGGGCGGGAACTCGCAGGCCGTCCCGTTGAAAGTGGCCTCGACGAGCCCCGACGGAACCGTGGTGATCACGGACTCGACGGAAGTACAGATCAGCGAGCAGCCGGCCGAGCAGATCGCCGACGAAGCGCCGACGAGCGGCGCGGAGACGCCGGACGTGACCTACGAGGACATCGGCGGCCTCGACGCCGAGCTCGAACAGGTTCGGGAGATGATCGAACTGCCGATGCGGCACCCGGAGCTGTTCAACCGACTCGGGATCGAGCCGCCGAAGGGGGTCCTGTTGCACGGCCCGCCCGGCACGGGGAAGACACTGATCGCCAAGGCCGTGGCCAACGAGATCGACGCCCACTTCCAGACGCTGAGTGGGCCAGAGATCATGAGCAAGTACTACGGCGAGAGCGAGGAGCAACTGCGGGAGGTGTTCGAGGAGGCCCAGGAGAACGCCCCCGCGATCATCTTCATGGACGAGTTGGACTCCATCGCCCCCAAACGCGAGGAGGCCGGCGGCGACGTAGAACGCCGGGTCGTCGCCCAGCTGTTGTCGTTGATGGACGGGTTGGAGGACCGCGGCGAGGTGGTCGTGATCGGCGCGACCAACCGGGTCGACGCGATCGACCAGGCACTACGGCGTGGTGGCCGGTTCGACCGCGAGATCGAGGTTGGTGTCCCGGACCGGGACGGCCGCAAGGAGATCATCCAGGTCCACACCCGGAACATGCCGTTGGCCGAGGACGTGGACGTCGACGCCTACGCGGAGAACACCCACGGGTTCGTCGGCGCGGATCTGGAGTCGTTGGCCAAGGAGGCCGGGATGAACGCGCTCCGGCGAATCCGCCCGGAGATCGACCTTGAGGCCGAGCAGGTGGACGCCGAGGTGTTGGAGCGGATCCAGGTGACCGACGACGACCTCCGGGACGCGATGCACGGAATCGAGCCGTCGGCGTTGCGGGAGGTGTTCGTCGAGGTGCCGGACGTGACCTGGGACCGGGTCGGCGGACTGGAGGACACCCAGCGTCGGCTCCGGGAGACGATCCAGTGGCCTCTGGAGTACGGCGAGGTGTTCGACACGATGGACATGGAGGCCGCCAAGGGGGTGTTGTTGTACGGCCCGCCCGGCACGGGGAAGACCCTGCTCGCGAAGGCGGTCGCCAACGAGGCCGACTCCAACTTCATCTCCGTGAAAGGCCCCGAACTGCTCGACAAGTACGTCGGCGAGTCGGAGAGGGGGGTTCGAGAGATCTTCTCGAAGGCCCGCGAGAACGCCCCGACGGTGGTGTTCTTCGACGAGATCGACGCCATCGCGACCGAGCGGGGGAACGACACCGGCGGCTCCGGGGTCTCCGAACGGGTCGTCTCCCAGCTGCTGACCGAGTTGGACGGGCTGGAGGCACTGGAGGACGTGGTGGTGATCGCGACGACCAACCGGCCGGATCTGATCGACAGCGCGTTGTTGCGGCCGGGTCGGCTTGACAGACACGTCCACGTGCCCGTCCCCGACCGCGACGGTCGCCGGAAGATCGTCGAGGTCCACACCCGCGAGAAGCCGCTCGCGGACGGGGTCGACCTGGACGCGTTGGCGGACCGCACCGAGGGGTACGTCGGCGCGGACATCGAGGCGTTGTGTCGCGAGGCGTCGATGAACGCCTCCCGGGAGTTCATCAGAGAGATGGAGCAGGCGACGGACGGGGTCGAGATCGAGCGGAGTCTCGGCAACGTGCGGATCACCCACGACCACTTCGAACGGGCGCTGACGGAGGTCCAGCCGTCCGTCACCGAGGAGAGCCAGAAGCGCTACGAGGAGATCGAGTCGCGGTTCGAGCGGTCCGGCCCCCGCGACGACCCCGCCGGAACGGGCGGCACGGCGTTCCAGTGAACGGGGTCTGGTGACCTCGCCACCGGGGGTCGACCCCGCCGTCGTCGCCGTCTCGTGACACGTCGAAAAGCCTAACCCTCGTTTCCCGTTATCGGTTCTCGTGGTAGAGAGACGCACCGCCCTGAGCCTCCTCCTCGCGGTTCTCGCCGTCGCGGCGCTCGCCGTGTCGGCCGCGACGCTCGACTCGACGACGACGACGACACGCAGCGGCAGTGTCGGTGGTGGGACGCAGTCCGGCGAGGTCGGCTTCGGCGACGCACCCGAGTCTGGAATCGATGTCGGTGGGGCGGCCGGCGGCGAGCCCACCTCTGCGAACATCTGTGTCGAGGAACTCCGGTCGCCGTTGGCGCAGTTCGGCGCGCTCGCGATCGCGCTCGTCGGCTTCCTCCTGTTGTACCGACAGATGGACTCTGTAGTCGTCGCCGGGCTGTCGCTGGCCTCTCTGGGGTTCCCGTTCCTGTTCATCTGGGGACTGCTCATCTCCTGTGGCCAGTCGAACGACACCTCCGAGGCCGACTACGGGCTCGGGGAGACGAACGAGACCGGGCTGATGGACGGTGGTGGTGCCGCGGGGTTCGCGGGGTCGGGCGAGGCAGTGACGACGCCGACGGCCGCACTCGGCCTCCTGTTGGTCGTCGCCATCGCCGGGAGCGTCGTGTTGTTGATCCAGTCGGCCGCGACCGACCAGACGGACCCGGGAGACACCGAGCCGGAGGCGACCGTCGCAGAGCCGGCCTCGGCAGTCGGCACGGTCGCCGGACAGGCGGCCGACCGGCTGGCAGACGACGCCGACGTGTCCAACGAAGTGTACCGCGCGTGGCGGGAGATGACGACGTACCTCGACGTCGACCACCCCCGAGCGAGCACGCCCGCGGAGTTCGCGGCCGCCGCGGTCGACGCCGGGATGGCCCGCGAGGACGTGACCGAACTGACGGCCGTCTTCGAGGAGGTGCGGTACGGCCCCGGCTCGGTGACCGACGACCAGGAACGCCGGGCCCGCGAGGCGCTCCGGAACATCGAGGCGACGTACGCCGACTCTGTCGACGGGGGGACCGACCCGTGAAACTCTCCGAAGCGGTCGGGTTGGCGCTCGTCCTCGGTGGGTTCCTCGTGTTGTTCCAACGCGGGCTGGCGGGGTTGTTCGACGTGTCGTTCACGTTCGTCACCGGGGTCGGGGTGCTCGCGTTGATCCTCGGGCTGAACTACTTCAACGTCGGCCGGCAGACCGACCGCCGGGCGGCGGAACTGCCGGACGTGGAGCTGCGGTACGAGGCAGACCAGCCGGGGACGGAGACGGACGAACTGCTCGCGGACGCGGCGGGCCTCTCGCGGGCGGGCGTCGCGGCACGCCGCGAGTTCCGCGACCGTCTCCACGAGGCGACGACAGAGACGTTGCTGCGCCGCGGCGACTACCCCAGCGAGGCGGCGGCGACGGCAGCCGTCGACGACGGCGAGTGGACCACGGACTCCGTGGCGACCTGGTTCCTCGCCGATACGACCGCCGACGCGCCTCTCTCGGTCCGGGTCCGTGGTGTCGTCAGCACGGAGCCGGGGTTCGTGTTCGCAGCCCGTCGGACGGTCGCGGCCGTCGCCGCGGTCCAACGTGGCGAGCAACCGACGGCGACGACCGACACTGCCGGGTCGACACTGGGCCGTCTCCGAGACCGACTCGGTGTCGGCAGTCTCGTTGCCGACACTGGAGCAGGAGCCTCCGAGACGAGTCGTGCCGCACAGCCGGGTGAGGAACCTCCGTCGGGCGCTGGCTACACGGGACAACCCGGTGGGTCGACCACCGACGGCTCGGCCAGCGACGCAGACGCCGGCCGTGGGCCGACGATCCCGGCGGCTTCGTCGTCGGCGGAGACCCGCGGTGCCACCGGGACCGACCACGAGGACGCCTGGAAGCTCGTGGAGGGCGAGTCGTGACGAACGAGGTGGTCGAGACGGAACGGTGGGCCGGGATCGCCGCGTTGGCGCTCGTCCCGGTGGGGTTGGGCGTGTTCACCCAGCACCCACCGTTCGTACTCGCCGGGATCGTCGGCGTCGGCTACGCCGCGTACGCCCGCGGCGACACGGTGCCGACGCCGGACCTCCGTCTCGAACGGACGCTGGACCCGTCGGCTCCGGAGCCGGGCGAGGACGTGACCGTCACTGTCGAGATCGACAACGAGGGCGGGTTCCTCCCGGATCTCCGCGTGATCGACGGGGTGCCGTCGGCACTCGCGGTCGACGACACCGCCCGGTTCGGCACTGCACTCCGCCGCGGTGGGTCGGCGCGGTTCCAGTACACGCTGACCGCGGTTCGAGGAGAACACGAGTGGGACCCGGTGACGGTGGTCGCGCGCAACGTCAGCGGCTCCCGCGAGGCTCGTGTCGACGTGGACGCGGAGACGACACTCCAGTGTCACCCGGAACTCGCGGCGACGTCGACGCTGCCGTTGCGTGGGCTGACAGCGCCGTTCAGCGGCCGCGTCCCGACGGATGTCGGCGGCAGCGGGTTGGAGTTCTACGCCACTCGCGAGTACCGGCACGGCGATCCGGTCCGACGGCTCGACTGGGCGCGACTCGCCCGCACTGGCGAGCTGTCGACGCTCGAGTTCCGCGAGGAACGAGCGGCGACGGTCGTGTTGTTGATCGACAGCCGCCGGAAGGCGTACCGGTCGCCGGAGCCGGAGGCGCGCAACGCGGTCGAACGGTCCGTCGAGGCGGCGACGCAGGCGTTCTCGGCGTTACTCGACGGCGGCGACCGAGTCGGTGTCGCGGCGTTGGGTCCCGGGGAGTGTTGGCTCCCCCCCGACACGGGCGGTGATCACCGCGCGGCCGCCCGGGAACTGTTCACCGCCCACCCGTCGTTGTCCGCGACGCCGTCGGAGGAGCGGTTCCTCCCGACGACGTGGCTCGTCAAGTTCCGTCGCCGCCTGCCGGCGGACGCACAGATCGTCTTCTTCTCGCCGGTCGCCGACGACTTCGCCGTCCAGACTGCCCGTCGGCTGGACGCGTACGGTCACCTCGTCACGGTCGTCAGCCCGGACCCGACGACCGACGAGACGGCCGGCACACAGTTGGCCGGGGTGGAACGAACCAACCGGCTGTCGGCGCTCCGGTCGTCTGGACTGCGTGTCGTCGACTGGGGCGAGGAGACGCCGTTGGGGACCGAACTCGAACGGAGTGCCAGACGGTGGTCGGCGTGACGGGTGTCGACCACACGCCGCCGGTCGAGGCGGCCGTCGCGGTCGCGGCCGTCGGCGCAGTGTCGGCCGGTGCGTTGGCGCTGGGGTCGATCGCCGGCGGGACGGTCGGTGCGCTGGGTGTCGTAGTGACACTCGTAGGTGTCGTTCGGGGGCGACTGTCGGCCGTCGGCGGCGGGACGACGCTGTCCGGTCTCGGGCTGTTGCTCGCGGGGTTCGGGAACGCCCCCGCCGGCTCGTTGTTGATCGGTGCCGTCGGGACGGTGTTGTTGTGGGACCTGGGCGACCACGCCGTCGGGATCGGCCGGCAGTTGACCGCGGGGGCAGACGCCGGGCGAGTCGTCGCGGTCCACGCGGCCGCCAGCGTCGGCGTCGGGGCCGCGATCGCGGCCGTCGGCTTCGGAATCTTCACCGCCGCGAGCGGTGGCCAGCCGCTCGTCGGGGTGTTGTTCCTGCTGGGCGGGGCGGTCGGGCTGGCAGTCGCGCTCCGGTGAGACGGCGGAGACACTGCCCCCACCGGACGGCTTTTGCCGCTCGGTCGGCAGGCTGTCGTATGGACCGACCGTCCGCAGCCGAGTTGGACGCGGACGACCTGGGGTTCCGGCACCGGCCGGAGACCGACCAGTCGTTCGAGAACGCGCTGGCGAAGGCCCGCGACGGCCGCCGGCTCGGCGTGCAAGACGCCGTCGAACTGCTGACGACCGGGACGGAGACGGACGGGCTCGACCCGGAACGGACGGAGGCCGTGTTGACCGCCGCCGACCACCGCCGTCGCGAGGAAGTCGGCGAGGAGGTGACGTTCGTCGCCAACCTCAACAACAACGTCACGACCGCCTGCAACACCGGCTGTCTGTTCTGTAACTTCAAAGACACCGCGAGCGCCTTCGAGACGGACAGCGACGTCGACCACCCGGGGTTCACGAAGACACCCGCCGAGTCACGCGAGATCGTCCGCGACGCCGTCGCGCGCGGGATCTACGAGGTGTGTTCCGTCTCGGGACTCCACCCGGCGTTCGCGCTCGACGCGGAACACCACGAGATCCTCCGGGGGTACGACAATCCGGCCCGCGAGGTGAACTACAAGCCACCGGCCGTCTACGACACCGACCCGGGAACGTACACCGAACAGATCGACGCGATGGCCGTCGACGGCGTCCACGTCCACTCGATCACGCCCGAGGAGGCGTACCACGCCCGCCGGGGGACCGAGTGGTCGTACCGCGAGGTGTACGACCGGTTGGTCGCCGCCGGACTCGACTCCGCGCCGGGCACCGCCGCGGAGATTCTGGTCGACGAGGTGCGCGACGTGATCTGTCCGGGGAAGATCGACACTGGTGGCTGGCTGCAGGCGACGGAGGCGGCCGTCGACGCCGGACTGGACGTGACCGCGACGATCATGTACGGTCACGTGGAAAACGAGATGCACCGCGCGCTCCACCTCGAACGGGTGCGGGATCTCCAGGATCGTACCGGCGGGATCACGGAGTTCGTCCCGTTGTCGTTCGTCCACGAACGGACACCGTTGTACGAGCAGGGTGTGGTGTCCGGCGGGGCGACCGACCGCGAGGACAAACTGTTGATCGCCGTCTCTCGGCTGTTCTTGGACAACGTCGACAACATCCAGACCTCGTGGGTGAAGTACGGCGACGAGAAGGGGTTGGAGACGCTGGCGTGTGGCGCGAACGACTTCATGGGGACGATCCTCTCCGAGGAGATCACCAAACGGGCGGGCGGTCAGTACGGGGAGTTCCGGTCGTTCGACGACTACGTCGAACTGATCCGGAGTGTCGGTCGTCGCCCCGTCGAGCGGTCGACGGACTACCGCCGTCGCCGAGAGATCACGGCCGACGAGGGACCGTACGGCCCCCAGTTGGGGCCGCGTGCCGACGGGAGCCCGTTGTTGCAGGACAGCTCCGTCTCGCCGCCCGCAGACGACTGACCGGACGGCGTTCTGTGGCCTCCCCCGACCGAACGTGAAGAGGCACGCGTCAGAAACAGACGAACGACGAGATTCTGCCTCTGGAGCCGGACAGTCGGGCGTGAGTGTGGCTCTCACCCGTGCCTTTTTGACCGACACCCGGCAACTCGTAGGTACATGGGCTTCGGGAGCTACGACGAATCCGAACAGGAGAACCAGGAACTGGATTCGGACCTCGCGGACGACGACACGGTCGACGCCGGCGACGTCGCACACGAGGGGGACGTCGAGTTCGAGATTGGGGCGTCCAACGGCGAACTGTTGGACAAGCTCCAAGAGATCAAAGACGAGTGACGACCGACCGGTGAAGTCCGGCACACGAGCGCTCGGTGTCGCAGTCTCCGGCGGGTCGGCGACCGCGACGGTCGCCGGCGCGGTGGTCCGCGTCGACCGAGTGGTCGACGGGTTCGCGTACGCGACCTGCGAGGTCGGCGGCCGCGACGCGACTGCCGCCGTCGAGTCACTTCTCGCGAAGCTGGCGCGCGACGACATCCAGTACCTCCTGACGGCCGGCGTCGCGCCCGCCTGGTTCAACCTCCTCGACCTGCCGCGGCTCGCCGAGACG
>P_A23_Liq_1_FmtDRAFT_1000018_pt1 | contig 30577 bp, 29 predicted proteins | sample PonA231FremontCA_FD_10235 | JGI IMG/M metagenome (IMG submission 10235) | reverse complement strand
GGGGGGAGGCTCTCGGCGGTCGTGGCCGACACCGGCGTGTCGAGCTGGCAGTACGACGCCGGCGACGCAGTCACCACCGCACCGACCGTCGCCGACGACACCGTCTACGTCGGGAGCGACGACGGCCGGCTCCACGCGGTCGCCGCCGCCGACGGCACACCGGTCTGGCGACACCAGACGGGTGCACCGGTGTCGGCCGCCCCGACCGTTGCCGCCGACCGAGTGTACGTCGGAACCGACGAGTCGCTCCACGTGGCCGACATCGCAACCGGGCGGAGCGTCTGGGACCTCCAGACCGACACTCCCATCCACGCAGCCCCGACAGTCGCCGACGGGACGGTGTACACTGCCGACGAACGGGGGGAACTGTACGCGCTCGCGGCGACACACGACGAGTCCGGCCGTGGGTCGCGAGCCAGACACCGAACACTCGGACACGTCGTCGAGTCGCCGGGTGCGACACCCACCACGAGCACACCGACAGCGGACCGCACGACCGAGACACCCGTCGGGTCGGACGAGGTGCCCACTGGGGCGGCCGGAACACCCGTCGGATCGGCCGAAACGACGACACGGCTCCCGGGTTTGGGGGTAGCGACCGCGGTGACTGCCCTTGTCGGCGGCGTCGCCACCCGTCTCCGAGAGAGCGACTGACACGCCTGACGGACGGTCCGACGGTGTCGAGACGCGCGTCGACCGTCTCGTCGCGTCCGGACTCCCGCCCTCGGGGAGAGTCGCCACCGGAATTTATGTAGTGGAACGCCCGACTCTGTGCCGTGTTGGCCGGGCTCTCGCCTCCAGTCGTCCTGTTGGCGGTCGGCGGGCTGTTGTACGCTGCCGGGACGGTCGGTGCCTACCGGGTCGACGAGCCCGGGACCGGGGCGCTGGCTGCGAGCACGGCTCTGTTGTCCCTCGCGGCGACCTCGGGAGTTGCCGTCGGGGCGGGTGTCTTCGACGTGACTGGGTCGTGGTCGACGGTGGTCGTGGCTGGCAGCTTCGTCGCGGCGTTGCCGTGGACGGTGTTCGTGCTCCAGTACACCGGGAACGGCGAGCTCGCGACCCGTCCGCGCGTGGCGTTCGCCGCGCTCCCGACGGCCGTTCTCGCGGGGACCACCGTGGCACAGGTGGTCGTCGGGGTTACTCCCACTCTCCAGACGCCACTCGTCGCGGGGGCTGTCGGGGTGAGCTTCCTCGCCACCGTCGGGCTGGTGCTCGGCGGGAGCGTTCTCCAGTTGTACACGAGTCTCGCCTACGACGGCGTCCGGTTCTCGTCGGGCGTCGCACTCTGGCTCCCGCTCGGAGCGCCCGTTCTGGGTGCCTTACTCGCCGACGCGACCCCGGTTCCGGGGTGGTCGCTCGCCGGTACGACGTTCCTCGGGGGGAGCGCACTCGTCGCCAGCACGGTGACGACTGTCGACGTGTTCGACACGACGCCGGCAGCCGGGCGGTACGGCCGTCGCCGGCTCGCCGACGAGATCGCCGACCCAGTGGCGTTCCTCGACGCCGACGGAGACGTGATCGAGACGAACGACGCCTTCGAACGACAGTTCGAGGTGACGGAGGCGGCGGTGACGGGTGACCCGCTGCCGGCCGTGATCGGTGCGACACTCTCTCGGCTCGTCGGTGCCGACAGCGTGGAACTGATCACCGCCGAGGGACGACGACAGTTCGCGCCCCGAGTGTCACAACTGCGCGACCACCGCGACCGTGTCCGCGGGACGATCGTCGTCTTGGCCGACATCACCGACCAGAAGCTGCGCGAACAACGGCTGGCGGTGCTCAACCGGGTCGTCCGCCACAACCTCCGAAACGAACTCTCCGTCGTCCGCGGGTTCGCCGAGGAGATCGGCAACGACGGCGTCTCGAACGACCTCGCGGCCGACCGGATCGTCCAGGCGTCGGACAACCTGATCACGCTCGGCGAGCGTGCCCGCGAGGCCGCCCAACTGCTCGACCACGAGCCACAGACACGAGAACTGGAACTGGGCGAGCTCGTCTCCGAGGTGGCGGCAGAACTCCACGACGAGGCGACGAACCTCACCGTCGAGACGGACGTGCCGCCGGACGCCCGCGTGGAGACGGATCCAGATCTGCTGTACCGGTCGTTGAACCACCTCGCGCAGAACGCGGTCGTCCACAACGACGCCGACGACGCCCGGGTGGTGATCAGTGTAGTGACGGACCGCGAGGGTGCCCACCCCGTCGAGGTGACCGTCCGCGACAACGGCCCCGGGATCCCCGCACACGAGTGGGCCGCCATCGAACAGGGCAAGGAGACGCCGCTGGAACACGGGAGCGGTCTCGGTCTGTGGGCCGTCCGGTGGGGAGTGACGAGACTCGGCGGCGAACTCCGGTACGAACCCAACGAGCCGCGGGGGAGTGTCGTCAGGCTCCGGCTCCCGCAGGTCGACGAGGTGGAGCCGAGTGTGGCCGACCCGACCGTCGACGCCGTCGCGGAACGCGCCTGAGACAACACCCCGCCCGGTCACTCCTCGCGGCGCAGACACTCCGCGAGCGGGCCGACGATCTCGTCGGCGACCGTGTACGGGTCCGTCTCGCGTGCCACCACCCGCTCGGCCAGCGTCTCGACGCCGCCCCGAGCGGCGAGTTCGTCCTCGAGCAGCGCCGCGGTGTCCGCCCGCAGGTGTTGCCGGATCTCCTCGGCGTACCGTGTCCGGGCGTGGACGTCGAGCTCGCCGCTCTCGACGAGGTACTCGCGGTGTCGCCCGACCGTCTCGATCAAGCCCTCGACACCCGTGCCGTCGGTGGCGACTGTCTCCAACACCTCTGGCTCCCAGCCGTCGGTGTCTCCCTCCTCGTCTCCCAGGGTCGTCTCGTCCGTGTCGGAGCCGGCTCCGCCACCACCGATGTCGCCGGAGGCGTCACTCAGCGGGCCGTGGTGGCCCGTCTGGAGCCCACCGGTCGGCTCGTCGCGCATGTGGAGCATCTCCTCTAGTTCGGCGACGGTCTGTTGGGCACCGTCCATGTCGGCCTTGTTGACGACGAACACGTCGCCGATCTCCAGAATTCCGGCCTTCAGCATCTGTACGTCGTCGCCCGACCCCGGCTGGACGAGCACACACACCGTCTCGGCGGTCTTCACCACGTCTACCTCGTTTTGCCCGGCTCCGACCGTCTCGACGATCACCCGGTCTTTGCCGAACGCGTCCAACGCCTTCACCGCGTCGGAGGTCGCCGTCGACAGCCCGCCGAGACTGCCGCGGGCGGACATCGACCGGAAGAACACGTCCATGTCGCCGACGTTCGACGCCATCCGGATGCGGTCGCCCAACACCGCGCCGCCGGTGTACGGCGAGGAGGGGTCGACCGCGATCACGCCGACCGTCTCCCCGCGGTCGCGGTACGCCTTCGCCAGTTTGTCGACCAGCGTCGACTTACCCGCGCCCGGCGAGCCGGTGATCCCGACGACACTCGCGGAGCCGGTGTGCTCGTGGAGCCGGGAGACGATCTCCCGGTAGCCCGGCGCGCGGTTCTCGATCTTCGTGATGACCCGCGCGAGCGCGCGGTGTCGCCCGTCCAACAGTTCGGCGACCAACGCCGCGTGGTCACTGTCCTCGGTGTCTCCGTCGTCCACAGTCTCTGGTGTGTGCTCGTCGTCCGTGTCGGTCTCGATCTCGCGGTCCGCGCTCGTCATCGGTTGTCGGGTGCGTTCTCGGCCACGAACTCGATCGTCTCCTCCATCGGCGTGCCGGGGCCGAAGATCTCCGCGACACCCATCTCCTTCAGCTCCGCGCGGTCCTCGTCGGGGACGATCCCGCCGAGCAACAACAGGGTGTCCTCGAAGGCACCGTACTCCTCTAACCCTCCGACGATCTTCGGGACGAGCGTGTTGTGGGCCCCAGAGAGGATCGAGATCCCGAGGACGTCCACGTCCTCCTGGACGGCCGCCTGGACGATCTCGTCGGGCGCTCGGTGGAGTCCAGAGTAGATCACCTCGAACCCCGCGTCGCGGAACGCGCGTGCGATGACGTGTGCGCCGCGGTCGTGGCCGTCCAATCCGACCTTGGCGATCAGACACCGGATCGTCCGCCCCCCCTGCTCTTGTTGTGTACTCATACCACGCCGTTCTCGCCCGTCCGTGTTCACTCTGACGGAGTTTCGTGTCGGAGTTGTTCGAGTCGACCCCACCGCCCGCTCGGTGTGTTCGTCCCCCGACACGCGACCCGACTCAGGCCGTCGGCCGGCCACTGTGGGGTGTCGCGTCGACGACGCCGGTGACACTGCCGAACGCCCGGCCGAACATGAAGAAGACGGCCACCTGGAAGTAGAACTGGAGCACCGGGACGAACACGATTCCGAAGATCGTGACGAACAACACCACGGTGACGACGTTGAGCAGGACCGACAACGCGAACGGGACGAGCCACGCGAGGAAGTACTCGCCGCTCGTCAACACGGTGGTCAGCCGCCCGAGGTCGAACGCCGCCCCCGCCCGCCCCTCGACGGCCACGTTCGCCAACGCGGCGGGGACGAGGTAGTACACCAACGCCGACACCGCGAGTGCTCCGAACCCACCGACCAACCCGTACCCGGTGAGCAGGCTGCTCCCGGCGGCCCCGGCGTCGCTGAGGAGTACTCCCGAGACCCCGTACGCCAGGAACAACCCGATCGGGACGGCTCCGTAGACGATGGTCACCAGTGTCCCCTTCAGCCCGGTGACGAGCATCGCACCCCAGCCGTCGAACGCCGGCGGTTCCGACTCGTCGCGTGCCGCGCTCGCCAACACGCGCATCAGGTACCCCATCAGTACGAACGCCGGCACCACGAGGAGGCTGGCGAGTCCCAGTAGGCTCCCGACGACGATCCGCGACACCGCACTGTCCCCCGACACCGGGTACGAGAGGCCGTCCGTGATCATCTGTTGTGTTCTCCCGAGTCCAGATTGATAACCGTTTCCGACAAGCACCAACTCCTGGAACACGGGCCGGCCGTCAGGTCTCGTAGAGCAACGTCACTCTGAGGACGGCACCATCGTGTTGGAAGTAGTATCCGAATCGATCACCGTCGTGTCTCGGCACGTCGGTGAACGCGTCCCCGATACGGCAGACTGCTCGCCCGTCGAGTGCGAAGTCGGCCCGCTCGTCGGTCTCGGCGACTCGTGTCAGGATATCCCCGAAGGTCGTCCCCGACTGTGTCGCGCGGAGGCTCGTCCCGTTCACTCTCACGTCCTGAATCTGTGTGCTGTTCGTGACGGGCGCGTTCGGCGGTGGGTCGTCTACGGTGTCCACTGTGATCGCGACCCCACCCAAGGTACACCCGTCTATGGCCCCTCCACAGCCGGAGAGAGCGACTGTCAAAAATATAATTGCTAATACCCTTAATTCGCTTTTTTTCATTATACTTTCACATTAAGTTTATTTTCTATGTATTCCATCGTATTTCCAAGAGAGACTTCGAATGGACAATCTTTTCCATCTACTCCATTTCTTCCCCAAACACTGATACCTGCAATATACACTGAAGTTGTACCGCTGTACTGGTACTCTTTATACATTGAACATCCACTATCACCTCCTCCATTTTGAGCTGTCGTTGCTATAATATCGTGGCCACTGCTATTTGTCTTAATATTTTTAATGTAGCCAGTTGTCCGACCGGTTCGGGCACCGTGATTAACAATTTCATAGCCTTGATCTCCCTCATGATATTTCAAGGAGCTTTGAGGGATGATTCCCTCAATATGTGTATTTGGATAGAAATCTCCCCCTTCGTCTGCTAGTTTATACTTGTAGACATCACCCCCATCGTTATACTCTGCTGATTTGACAGAACCAAAGTCTATACCCTTATCATCAAACGATTGATCAAATTCCCCGTCATATTCTCCCCCACAATCTGGCTGATGAACAGCAATTCCTTCCTGTCCACAGTGTCCTCCAGTCAGCATTTTTCTCTCTCCTGTACCATTATCTACTGCTGGGGTTGCAAATGAGCACGGTTTACACACTGTTGTTCTGTATCTGGCTGCACCTGGAATGCTTTTCCCAAAGCTAGAGGTATAATTGTACCCATTGCAGTCGGTAGTCTGTTCGTGTGTCTGCTCCCGGGTAATTACTGGAATTCCATCAATAGTGGTCCCATCAACTGACCCAGCAACCGTGTCTGGAACAATGCTGTTAATTTCATCGATTCCGATGTCAGGACTGCTCGTTGAGTCCACACCTCGCTGAGTAACCCGATCGACAGTGATTGCCTTCTTTGACTGCCCACCATCTGTAATAGTTGTAACCCCTGTCATAATGAGTGGATCAGTCGTGCGCTGTTCGATCAGTTTCTGAATCCGATCGCGAGCGTCGTAAGCAGTCTCAACGACCAGCCAGTGGTCACGTGGTATTGTATCCGTCACCTCAGTTCGCTCTGGCACTGCACCTTCGCGTCTTACCTCTTCGTGGTTGGTGTGTTCTAGTCGTTCAACGTACTCAACGCGGTCAGGGTTTGACTCATCTGTTCCCCAATTCACATCCACACCTGCTGCGAATGGCGTCGCCATTGAGACGCCACCGACAGCTGATAGGACTTCACGCCGCGTCGTATCTTCACTAACTGACTCTTTTACCGCCTCGCTTTCTTTCTCGTCTGACATGCAGATGCAAGTGAGAAGAGACTAGTGATATCTTTTGATTTAATATTTCGGCAGTTCCCTACATTTTTACTACTTATAATTAGCTTAGTATTTATTCAAAAACTTAATCAGGCTAAGATACTATAATAAAAACACGATAGAAATCTGGACGCCCAATCTACCGAGTCACCTGCACCGACTCCCGTCTCGGACGTGGTCACCGAGGAACTCGACGATCGCCCGGTACGCCTCGATCTGGTTGTCGCGTTTCGCGAACCCGTGCCCCTCGTCGTCGAAGATCAGCTTCCGGACCGGCACCCCCTGGTCACGCACTTCCGCGACGATCTGTTCGGCCTCGCTCACCGGCACCCGCGGGTCGTTCTCACCGTGGAGGACGAACAACGGTGCGTCGATCTGGTCGACACTGTTGATCGGCGAGATCGACTCCAAGAACGCCCGGTCGTCGGCCAGCGAGCCGTACTCCGCCTCCCGGAGCGACTGCCGCCAGTCACCGGTGTTCTCCAGGAACGTGACGAAGTTCGCGATCCCGACAATGTCGACCCCGGCGGCCCACAGTTCCGGGAACTCCGTCAGTCCGGCCAGTGTCATGAACCCGCCGTAGGAGCCGCCCATGAGCGCGATCCGGTCCGGGTCGACCGACGGGTGGTCGTGGAGCCACTCGGCACCCGCTCGGAGATCCGCCACTGCGTCCATCCGCCTCTCCACGTCGTCGAGACTCGCGTACTCGCGCCCGTACCCCGCGGAGCCACGGACGTTCGGCTCGAACACCGCGTAGCCGTTCGCGAGCAGGTACTGTTTCACGGCACCGAAGCTGGGACGACGCTGGCTCTCCGGCCCGCCGTGGACGTCGACGACGACCGGCACCCCGTCGGCGTCCGTGTCGGGTGTCGACAGGAACGCCGGGATCTCCCGGCCGTCGAAGGTGGGGTAGTGGACCAGTTCTGGCTCGACGAACGTCTCCCGTGGGATGCCGGCGGTGCCGGCGTGGGTCCACTGCTCCGTCTCCCCAGTGGCCGTCTCCACGACGAAACAGTTCTGGTTGACCGTCCGGCCAGAGACAGTGACCGAGAACCGGCCACCACCCGGCCCGAACGAGACATCACCGGCGACGCCGGCCGGCAGCGACGGCTCCGCCGACGGCTCGACGCTCGCCGGCCCGACGAGGTCGCCGGCCACCAACTCCGTGTAGCCGTCGACGTTCTTCGAGTAGACGAGCCGGCCACTGTCGTCGACCGCGACCCCGTCGACGTTCCAGTCGGCGTCGGCCACCACCGTCGAGAGGTCGCCAGTCGCCAACTCCAACCGGGCCAACTGGAGGCGGTCGGTGTCGCGGTCGGTGACGAGGTACGCCGCCTCCCCGTCCGGTCCCCACTCGACGCTGTCGAACCGTGCCTGGCCGTCGTGAGGTGTGAGGTGGCGGCTCTCTCCGGTCTCGACGTTCAAGACGAAGAGGTCGTGGTCGAACGACGAGTGTGCGCGGTGGACGAGCAACCGCTCGTCTTCGGGTCCCCAGCCGACGACGGAGAGCCACCCGTCTCCCTCGTACACCAACTCCGCGTCGGCACCCCGTTCGTCGCGTCCCTGGACGTACACGTCGAACACGTCGCCCGCCCGCCGGTTCGACGCGAACGCGACCCGTTCTCCGTCGCCGCTCCACCCACCCCACCGGTGTTTCGCGTCCGGGGTCGCCGTCAGGTCGTGGATCCGTCCCGAGTCCGGATCGAGCCGGTACAGCTGTGTGCGCTCGTCACCCCCCTCGTCCATCCCGAAGGCGAGTTCGCGTCGCTCGGGGGACCACTCCACGAACGAGACGCTCTCGTCGTAGAAGGTGTGTCGTGTCGGCCACCCACCCGGCTCCGAGACGGTCCACACCTGCCGCGTCCCGGTGGTGTCCATCAGGAACGCCAGTGTTCCGTCCGGGGCGAGGTCACCGTCGCCCGCGGCCCCGATCTGGAGGTACCGTTCTACGTCGTACCCGACGGCTCGACTCTCGGTCGCCGCCGGAGACTCGTCGTCCATACGGTGCGTTCGTAGGGACCTGTCAAAACTCTACCTCGAGGCCACGGAGCCGAGGCCGACGGGTCGTACCACCCGGTTTAACACCCCCCCGGGCCAACCCCACGGCAGTATGCGTGTCGCGGTCGTCTCGATGTTCACTCCGACTCACCGTGACACCCGTGCGTGTCGTCGGACACGGCGCGTCGCCGAGGGGTTGGCCGACGCCGGTCACGAGGTGACCTGGCTCTGCTCGCAGTGGTGGGACGGGACGGACCGGGAGTTCCGCCGGAACGGCGTCGTCTACCGCGGCGTCACACAGGGGCCGGCGACCGGCTCGTTCCGTTCGAAGCTCCCGTTCGCACTCCGGCGTGTCGGCCCAGACGTGATCCACGCTGCCGTCTCTCCGCCCGGTCACGCGACCACCGCCGCCACCACCGGGCGGCTCGTCCGCGCACCCGTCGTCGTCGACTGGTGGGAGACGCGGCCGACCGACGCGACTCCCGGCCGCTACCGGAAGGCGGCCCGCAAGCCGACGCGGGTGGTCGCCCCCTCCGAGACCGCCCGAACCAGCGCCCGCGAGCACGGGGCCGACGGTGACGACGTGATCGTCGTCCCCGAGAGTGTCGACTTCGACACGGTCCGTACGGCGGACACCGACGAACGGGCCGACCTCGTCTACCTCCGACAGCCGATCGACGACGACGCCAACGTCGAGGCGTTCCTGCTCGCACTCGCGGAACTGCGCGACCGCGACTGGCGCGCGACGGTGATCGGCGACGGCGACGGACGCGCGACCGCCCAGCGGGCGGCCGCCGACCTCCGGATCGACGACCGCGTCGAGTTCGTCGGCGCGCTCTCGCCGACGGAGTTCGTCCCGATCCTCAAGGGCGCACACGTCTGTGCACAGACCGCGACTCGAGAGCCGTTCGCGGACGGGTTGTTGTGGGCGCTCACGGCCGGCTGTGTCGGGATCGTCCAGTACCAGGCGGGCTCCAGCGCCCACGAACTCGTCGAGAACGTCGACCGGGGTCGTCGGGTCACCGATCCACAGGAGTTGGCCGACGCCATCGTCGACTGCCGAGGCGTCCCCCACCAGTCTGTCGACGAGACGTTCGCGGGCTTCGACCACGACGCCGTCCTCGCGGAGTACGTCGACGCCTACGAGGCTGCTCAGTCGTCGTTCGGGTTGTTCTGACTCCCGGCCCCCAGATCAACTCTTCTCCTCCTCGTAGAGCCGTTCGATCTCGGCGTCGTAGTAGTCCTCGATCTTCCGACGTTTCTTCTTCATCGTCGGCGTGAGCAGGTCGTTGTCCTCGGTGAACGCCTCGTGGACGAGCCGGAACTGTTTGATCTGTTCGTGTCTCTCGAACTCCTCGTTGATCTCGTCGACGGCCGCCTGCACCCGGTCGATCACCGCCTGCTCCCGACAGACGAGGCGGTCGCTGTCCGGGAGGTCGACCCCCTCGCGGGCCGCCCACTCCCGGACGGCGTCGAAGTTCGGGACGAGCAACGCGCCGACGAACCGCCGGGCGTCACCCACCACCATCGCCTGCTCGACAAGCTTCGAGGCGGCGAACGCGTCTTCGATCGGGCCGGGCGGCACCATCTTCCCCGTCGAGAGCTTCAACAACTGCTTGGCCCGCTCCCGGAAGGCGACGTAGCCGTCGTCGCGGATCTCTACCACGTCACCCGTCCGGAACCACGGCGTCTCCTCGCCGTCCTCGCCCGCCGCCCGTTCCTCCTCGTCTGGCGCGCTGGCCGACACGCCGACCCCGCCGTCGGTTGCCGCCGCGTCGGCGTCGAGTTCCGACGAGGAGACGAACGCTGCCTCCGTCCGGTCGGGTTTCTCCCAGTAGCCGTCGAAGACGTTCGGCCCACGGACGAGTAACTCCCCCACCCGGTCTCCCTCGGTGACGGTGCTGTCGAGCCGCATCTCCACGCCGGCGACTGGCGGGCCGATGGTCCCGACCTGTGGTGCCTCGGGCGGGTTGACGCCGAGCACCGGCGCGGTCTCCGTCAGCCCGTACCCCTCCAACACCGGCACTCCCACGCTGTGGTACAGTTCACACAGTTCGGCCGACAACGACCCCCCGCCGGAGATGAAGAAGTCGACGTTCCCACCCAACGCCTCTCGGATCGTCGAGAACACCAACCGGTCCGCGAGCGCGTACTTCGCCCGCAGGAGCCGTCCGGGGTCGTCGGCCCGGTAGTGTTCCCGCCCGACGTCGGTCGCCCACTCGAAGATCCGTCGGCTGACCGGCGACTCCTCGGCCTGCTCGCGGATCGCCGCGTACAGCTTCTCGTACACCCGCGGGACGCTCGCGGCCGTGTTCGGCCGCACCAACTGGAAGTCCTCGCGGAGTGTGTCCGGTGACTCCGCGTACGCGACCGTCACCCCCGAGGCGAACATCAGGAAGTGGCCGCCGAGCCGTTCGAGCACGTGTGCCAACGGGAGAAACGAGATGTTCGTCTTCCCGGGGCCGATCGCCGGTGTCCCGGTCTCGAGTTTGTCGGGCCGGGGTCCGACCCGGCGGTAACACTGCTCGACGTTCGCCGTGAAGTTCCGGTGTGTCATCACCACTCCCTTGGGTTGGCCGGTCGTCCCCGAGGTGTAGATCAGGCTCGCCGGATCTGTCGCCGCCCGGTCGGCAACCCAGCTCTCGTCCGACTCGGTGGTCGTGTTCTCGCCATCCGTGTCCGCGCCGAGGGCGTGCACCTCTGCGAGCGTGTACACGTCGTCGCGTTCGTGTGACTCCCCGTCCATCACCACGACGAACGCCAGATCGAGTCGGTCTTCGACGGCGAACACCCGCTCGGCGAGCTCTCGGTTCTCGACGACGACCCCGTCCGCGTCGGGGTCGTCGAGGAGGTACGCGACCTGGTCGGCCGACGACGAAGTGTAGACGGTGGTGACGACTCCGCCGGCCCCGAGAACGGCGAAGTCGGTCTGTGCCCACTCCATCCGAGTGTGTGCGAACAACCCGACACGGTCACCCGGCTCGACGCCCAACTCGCGGAACCCGTCCGCGAGCCGGCGGACGATCCCGTGCATCTCGCCGTAGGTGATCTCCGCGTACTCCCCCTCGGGCGCGGCGTCGATCACGCCCGCGCGGACGAGCGAGCGGTCGTACACGCCGCCCTTGTACTGCTGTGCCGGCTGGTCGGCGTGTTCCCGAGCGCTCGCTCGGAACGTCTCCGGAACAGTCTCGCGTGTCACGTCCGGCCGAAACTCCGCCTCCGCACGCTGCCAGTCCATACCACGGTCTGGGAGAGTCACCGACATATAACCGTGTGCCACATCTGGCGGGTTTCCGGCTGTTTCCGCCGTGTGGGAACCCCCGGCCGTCAGGCCCTGCCGTCGTCTAACGCACCCAACACGCCGCGTGTGTTCAGTCGTTCCTCTGCACGAGCCTTCTCCGTCCCCCACACGTCGACGAGGTCGGCGTCGACTGCGTCGGCGAACCGCTCGACTACGGCCTCGTCGTCGGGTTCCTCTTCGCGTGCCTGCCGGACGGCCGCGACCCACTCGACGAGCGTCCGCTTGTACCCCGACAACAGCTCCTCGCTGGCCGCCACCGGCCCGAAGTGCGGGTAACACAGCGTCTCCGGGTCGAGATCTGCCACGGTGTCGACATCCGCGAGGGCCTCGTCCAGATCGAACTGTGACGGGGGTGTCGTCTGCCGGACGGCGTCGAGATCGGGGACGTAGATCCCGACGGCGTCGGCGGTGAACACTGCGCCGTCGTCGGGTTCGTGGAACACGACCTGGTGGGGTGCGTGGCCGGGGGCGTGGTGTGCGACCAGTCGTCGACTCCCGAGTTCGATCTCGTCGCCGTCGGCCAACGGCTCGACTCGTTTTTGCGGCACCGGCTCGGGGTCGACGTAGTGGTCCCACTGGTCGCCGACGGCGGCTCTCGTCCCCGCGACCAGCCGGTCGGGGTCGACCAGGTGACGCGCCCCGGCCTCGTGGACTCGGACCGTCGCGTCGGGGAACGCCTCCGCCAGAAACCCCACACCGCCCGCGTGGTCGAGGTGGACGTGTGTCGGGCAGATCACCGCCGGCTCCACCCCCAGTTCGTCGAGCGCGTCCACCACGCGGTCGCGGTGGGTGCCGATTCCGGTGTCGATCACCGCCGGTCGGTCGGCGTCGAGCACGTACACCGCGCCGTACCCCGGTGTGTCGTACATCCCGGTGTCGACGTAGTGGAGGTCGGTACACGCCGAAACTGTCGTCACGTCGCCGGCAGCCATACCCCAGACGGCGGCCCCGCCGGCGAAAAACCGTTCGGAACGGGAGCCGGGAACGAACGGTTTTAGTGACGTTCGAGCGTTACCTGCCCGTATGGCAATCAAGCCGAAGTACGTCAAACAGACCGCCGGCATCCTGCTGGAGCGGTACCCGGAGTCGTTCAACACCGAGTTCGAGACGAACAAAGACCACGTCTCGGAGCTCACCAACGTGGAGTCGAAGTCCGTCCGCAACCGGATCGCCGGCTACATCACCCGCGTGAAAGCCGGCGGCCAGCAGTCCGCCTGAGCCGGTCTCCAGTCTCGCTCGTCTCGACTCACTGCCCGTCGGCGACTGCCTCGGCCGAGGTCGTTCCGCCCACCGTAGCCGACCGGCTCGCCGCGATCGACACCCACGGGCGGGGCCGTCGCGACCGACACCGACAGATTCTCACGCACGCACGCCCCGCCACCCCGTATGGCCACAGTCGCAGACCGTCTCGACACCTCGCCGGCGGCGTTGTGGGTCGGCGGCGTGACGGCAGTCGTCGCCGCCCTCGGGCTCGGGACGCTGGTCGCGCCGGAGACGGTGTACGACGGCTTCCTCTGGCACTACTTCTGGGGGCCGGTCCAGGCGGACGCCCAGTCGGCCACCTGCGCGATCCGCCCCGGGAGCACCGTCGAGTACCTCTACAGCGCCGCGGAGTGTCAGGCAGCCGCGGAGCCGGTCGCGTACCCCGGCTACACGCTCGTCAGTGAGGCGGGCTACGCGATCACGCTGGTGGTCGCGCTCTCGGGGGTCGTCCTCCTGCTCCGCCGGCTCGAGATCGCCGAGGATGCCCGGTTCTTCTTCGCGATGACGCCGTTCTTCTTCCTCGGTGGCGCGCTCCGTGTCGTGGAGGACGCCGACAACGCCACGCCCGCAGAGACCCTCCCCTCGCTGATCAAGCCGTGGCTCATCAGCCCGTTCATCTACTTCACCCTGTTCTTCCTCACGCTCGCGGTGGTCGCCGGCGCGGTGTTCGCCGTCCGCCGCGGGCTCCTCCAGGCGGTCGGCGACGGCGAGGGGTACGAGACGCCGATCCTCGTCGCCGGCAGCGCGATCCTCGCGGTCACGGTGGGCTACCTGTTCGTCTTCGGTGCCGACCCACAGAGCCCGGGGACGGTGTACCCGCAGGTGATCGGCGTGATCTTAGCCGCGACGGCGGTGACGACCGCCGCCACCTGGTACCTCACCCGCGCGTTCCTCCCGGCGATGCACGAGGGCACTGGCCTCGCCGGAGTGGTCGTCCTGTTCGCACACTCGCTCGACGGGGCCGCGAACGTCGTCGGCCTCGACTACATGGTCGCGCTCGGTGCCGGGCCGAATCTCGTCCCGAAACACCCGGTCAACCAGTTCGTCGTCGACGTGGCCGGCGCGGCCTGGCCGTTCCTGCTCGTCAAGATCGTCGCCGCCGTGTTCGTACTGTACGTCCTCGACGGGCCGTTGTTCGAGGAGTCACCCCGGTACGCAGTGTTGTTGCTGATCGCGGTGACGGCGGTGGGGCTCGGTCCCGGCACGCGGGACATGTTGCGGGCGACGATCGGGGTGTAGGCGGACGGCGCGGTTTCTGTTCTCGTGACAGATTTCGACAGCGAGAAACTACAAGTACGAGGCGACGGCTCGCAGTGTATGGTTCCCAGTGGCGGTAGTCGACACAGTGTGGTGGTGTGATGGACGACCGACTCGCCCTCACGGCCGTGGTGTGCCTCGTGATCGTGACCGGGTTCGTCGTTCCACTCACAACCAGCCCACGAGGCGACTTCACTAGCGAGCCGCCCGCAGCGGTCGACTGCCGCTACGACGAGACGACAGAGACACTCACCTTCGAGATCCAGCGTGGCGAGATCGACGACAGGTCGTTCGCGGGTGTCGGTGTGTTCGTCGACGACGAGCGAGCAGTCGTCGGCGGCCCGGACGGAGTCACGGACACCGGTCGGTGGGTCACAGACACGGGTCCGGACGCAGCAGCCTACCCACTCGAACGCGGCTCGACAGTCACTGTCTACGGTGTCGACTCGGAGAGCGACGTGTACGTAGTCGTCGTCCGCGAGGGCGGACCGGCAGACACGTTGATCGGCGCGGCAACACCCGCGAACGACTGCCCGGAAGTGTAACTACTCCAACACGAGCAGCACGTCGCCCATGTCGACACTGTCACCCTCGGCGATAGGCACCTCCGTCACCTCCCCGCCCACGTCGGCGGTGATGTCGTTCTCCATCTTCATCGCTTCCAACACACACACCACGTCGCCCGAGGAGACCTCCTCACCCTCGCTCACGTCGACCGAGAGGATCGTCCCCTGCATCTCGGCTTCGACCGTCTCGCCCGCGCCGACCGCGATCTCCTCGTCGTCGCCTCCGTCGTCGGTCGCGACATCCGGTCGGTCACGCCCGCCGCCGGTGTCCGGTGTCGGGATCTGTGGGGCACCCTGTTCTTCGAGCGCCACGTCGAACCGCTTGCCGTTCACCTCGACGGTGAACTCCCGTTCGGTCGTCTCGTCGTCTGCGTCGTCTTCGTCGTCTCCGACGACGTTCGCGTCACTGGTGCCGTACTCCGCCTGTGCGGCCGCGATGGCGTCTTGATCGGCGTGTTCGTCGAGGTACTTCGTGGTGTGGGTGCCGCCGACGAACGCCTCGTCGTCGGTGACCATCAGCCGGTGGAACGGGACGATCGTCACCACACCCTCGATGTCGTACTCCGCGAGCGCGCGGGCCGACCGCGCGAGACAGGTCTCGCGGTCCGGGCCGGAGACGATCAACTTCGCGATCATCGAGTCGTAGTCCGTGACGAGATCGTCACCCTGTCTGAGCGCGTCGTCGACCCGGACGCCGATCCCCCCCGGCGGGTCGTACGTCTCCAGACTCCCCTCGTTGGCGGGCTGGAACTCCTCGGCGGCGTTCTCCGCGTTGATCCGGAACTCGATGGCGTGACCCGCCAACTCGACGTCGGCCTGCGAGAAGCCGATCTCCTCGCCGGCGGCGACCCGCAGTTGTTCGGCGACGATGTCGATGTCCGTCAGCTCCTCCGTGACGGTGTGTTCCACCTGGATCCGGGTGTTCACCTCGAGGAAGTAGAAGTTCGTCTCCGGGCCGAGTCGCTCGCCCGGCTCGCGGTCTGGGTCCTCCTCGACGAGGAACTCGACGGTGCCGGCGTTGGTGTAGCCCGCCTCGCGGACGCCGTCGCGGGCGGCCTCGCCGATCTGTTCGCGGAGCTTCGCGGACAGCGCCGGCGAGGGCCCCTCCTCGATCACCTTCTGGTGGCGGCGCTGCAACGAACAGTCCCGCTCGCCGAGGTGGCGGACGTTGCCGTGTTCGTCCGCGACGATCTGCACCTCGATGTGTCGCGGGTTCTCCAGGTACCGTTCGAGGTAGACGGAGTCGTTCGAGAAGTACGCCTCCCCCTCGCGTTTGGCCGACTCCAGCTGGTCGGCCGCCTCGTCGGCGTCACGGACGACCTTCATCCCGCGACCGCCGCCGCCACCCTCCGCCTTGATCGCGACCGGGTAGCCGTTCTCCGCGCCGAACTCCCGGACGGTCTCGGCCTCCTCGACGGGGTCGGTCGTCCCGGGGACGATCGGGACACCCGCCTCGGACATGATCGAACGGGCCTTCGTCTTCTCCCCGAGCGTGCGCATCGGCCCCGGGTCCGGGCCGACCCAGGTGATCCCCTCGGCGTCGCGGACCCGTTCGGCGAAGTCCGCGTTCTCCGCGAGGAAGCCGTAGCCAGGGTGGATCGCGTCCGCACCGGCACGGCGTGCGGCGTCGACGACCGCCTCGCCGTCGAGGTAGGAGTCGGCCGCGCGGGCCGGACCGACGTTGTACGCCTCGTCGGCGTGTCTGACGTGACCCCCGTGTCTGTCCGCCTCGCTGTAGACAGCGACCGTCTCGATCCCCAGGTCTTCACACGCCCGCATCACCCGGACGGCGATCTCTCCCCGGTTGGCGACGAGCACCTTGTCGAACACTGTTGCCGGCAGTTCGCGCAAAACCTACCTCAATCCGTCGGTCTGGGACGACGAAGCGTCGTCGGACCACGGCTCGAACGCTACGGAGGCGACTCCGGAAATTCGAGCGGTTCTTCGTCGGTGCCGTCCGCCTCGCCGGCGACTTCCTCGACCAGGTCGTACTCCAGTTCGGCGAGTCGCTCCGCGACCGGACTGCCGCGGTCGATCTGGTACAACGGGCTCCCACTCACCTCTCGTGTCTGCTCAACTACACCGAGATCGATCAGGGCGTCGATGTGTCGGTAGACGGAGTTGCGACTCATCCCACCCAACTCTGCGATAGTGGTCACGTTCGTGTCGCGCCCCTCCGCGAGCAGGACAGCGAGAATCTTCACTCTCGGTGTGTCTCCGAACAACGTCGTCAACGCGGCGCGTTCGGCGTAGCTCTGTTCGTCTTGTGTTGTCTGTGGTGATGACATGTTGTGTGTGCTTGGGTTCACGCAGTCTGTGCGCGAGTCACGCAGTTCGCGCGTGTGTACATGTATACAGCACGTACTAAGTTCTTTTGTCACACTGACGCGCTGCTTGAGCTACTTTGTGTTGTCAGAGAGCACAGCTGTGTCTCTTTTCGATACACTTTTAATCCTATATTAAGTAGAATACGATAAATGAACGAGTGGCAACGTGTTCACCTCGAACTCGTCTCGAAGATGGTTCGAGAGCCTGTCGCTGGGTCGCGACACGTTCAACGGCAAACGTTGAAAGGGTGGTGTGGTGACCACGAGGGAGACGTGCTCGACGCGGCGATAGACGATTTAGTCAGTATCGGTCTCGTTCGCGAGAAGGGGCGTGGAACTGTAACGCTGAGGAGTCTACAGGATGGAAAGCGGTTTCTCGAACGCTTCGATAGCGACGACGAGTACGTCTGGTTCTACTGATCCGACCTACGGCTCTGAAACACCCAACTCCTGCAACGACAACTGCACCACACGTGCCTCCACCAGATCCCGGGCCTCGGTCATCGGGTCGTCGGCGGCCGCGACCGTCTCGGCGGCCTCCGCGAGCAGTCGTTCCTCTAACTCCGTCTGGTCGGGCTCCCCGCGGGTGTCGTTGAGCAGCGCCTCGAAGTCCTCCCGGAGGTCGAAGTCCGCGCGGGCGACGTTACACCGGGACAACGGGGACATCCCGGTCTCCAACACGAGATCACACACTACCGCCCAGTCGGACTCACAGAACTCCAGGGTGACTGTGCCGACCACGTCGCGCCAGGCGATCGGGTCGCCGTTCTCCATGAGCTGGATCGCGCGCGGCGGGACGGCGATCCGGTGGCTGGTGTCGTGGTCGTCACACAGACAGCAGGGCTGCTGGGTGCGTCCCGTGTACACACACATCCGAGGACGCACACGGACAAGTCGCCGTCGGTTCCCCGTCGACAACCCGGTGGCAGACAGTTCTCAGCGACGATACAGGTAGGACAACGCATTTAGGTCGGTTCCACGAACTGACGGTCGACGCGAGAGCGGGACCACAGTATGCTCGACCCCAAGGAGTACGACCCCGAGGAGTTGCGGACGCTCGCCGGCGCGGCGAGCCCGGCCGCCGACCCGGCCGACGAGGACCGGCGTTGGGCGGAGCCCGTGGACTTCCTCGGCCAGGCGGAGGCGAGCGTGATGGCCGCACAGTTGGGCGACGTCTACTACCTCCAGGCGGCACAGGGTGGCGCGGAACGGCCGTNCCTCCCGGCGTTGCCCGCCGCAGCGCCGGGGGCGCGGCTCGCCTTGGACTGGCTGGAGTTTCTCGTCGCCGTCGGCGGTCACGACCGCGCCGAGGAGGCGCTGGCGTACTACCAGCGCGTCCAGTGGATCGGGCCGGACGCCGCAGGGACACTGACGGACCTGTTGCCCGGCCTGTCTGCCGGCGGCGACGACCAGTTGGAGCCGTCACACCACCGGACGAGTCTGTTGTTCGTCGCGCGGCTGGCTGCCCTCCGGTGAACTCGCCTACCCGGAAGAGATACACCACCGGCCCACGCACAGACGACCCGTATGTCAGCAGACGACGACACAGACGGGTTCGAGTCCTCCGAGTCGGTGCCGGTGGGTGTGAAGTTGGGGTCCACTCGGACGGTGGTACGGTACCCCGACGCGTCGGGAGCGACACAGACGACGAAGACGCTCACCTGTCTGGCGACCTACGAGGACGCCATCACCGGCTCCGAGCGGGTGTTGTTCGGCGAGCAGGCGGCCGCGGAGTACCCCGACCGCGTGGAGTTCATGCTCCGGTCGGGGCTGCCGGAGGACGACGAACGGACGGAACTTGCGCGACGGTACTTCGACGAACTGGTGGAGACGAACGGTGTCCCGCAGGACAGCACCGTCGTCTACGCCATCCCGACGATCGACAACGACGCCGGGTTGGCGAACCTCTCGTCGGTGATCGAGGACTCCGCGATCGGCAACGTGGAGATGCGGTCGTACCCGGAGTCGTTGTGTAGTTCGATCCCGGCGGTGGGTGACGGCGTCGAGGCGATCGACGACGTGTTCGTCGCGGTCAACATGGGGTCGACCAACCTGGAGGCGTGCGCCTACCGCCGCGGCGAGCAGCTACTCCCCGTCTCGACCGGGACGGTCACCGGCAACCACGTCGACCGGCGGATCGTCAACAACGTCGAGGAGGAGACACAGGGTCGGGTGCGTGTCGATCTGACGACCGCTCGGGAGTACAAGGAGACACACGGCGACTTCGACGCCTTCGAGCCGTTCTCGGACGTGGTCCAACAGCCCGGCGGCGGCTCTCACGAGTTCACCATCGAGGACTCCGTGATGGACGCGCTGAACTGGTACCTCGACGAGGCGGTCGACAGTGTCGCCAACGAGTTCCTCCCGGACTTCGCCAACGAGTACATGAAACCGTACCAGATGGCGTTGTCGAGCCCGATCGCGCTCACCGGGGGGATGGCGTGTCTCCCGGGGCTGGCCGACGAGTTCCGCCGGCGGTTGAGCGAGGAGCTGGACCGCGAGGTCGAGGTCGTCACCCCGCCGGAGCCGGACACCGCGGCCGCCGAGGGAGCAATGCGGATCGCCCAGCGGCTCACCGGCGACTGAGAGCGACTCCACGACCGCCGCGAGCGGAGCGAACACGCCGACACCGGCCACGCCACGGTGACGGGTCGCCTCCGGCCGAGGGCGACTCGTTTCGACACGCGACGAGTCAGAAAGCTGCGAAAATCTACTTTCGTCTCCCACGAGTCGGTCTCACCGTGACATCGAGGAGAGACGTGCTCAGGACAGTCGGAGCCGCGGGAGGCGTGTTGTTCGCTGGACCGGCGACTGCACACGAGGCGAGTGGTGAACAGCTCGACGTTCGACAGACACAGACGGCGGTCGTGACTGTCGACCGTCAGCTCACGGAGGCGGTCCAGGGACCACCGGAGTCGGTCCGGAACCAGCGGGCGTTCGTCGAAGGGGGTGACGAGACGGTGTACGTCTCCGAGACGGACGGGAAGCCCGGGTTCGACCCGCACGGGGAGTTGGTCGTCGCAGACACGGCAGACCGTCTGGTGTCGACGGAGTCGGGTGGTCGCGTCTCGGTGACCGACGGGCGACAGTCGTTCCACACGCCCAACGGCGGAGTCACGGGGCGAGTCGACGCAGCCGTCGCCGTCGAGGCGACCGAGCGACCGGAGACTGGTGTCGCCGTCGTCGGAGACGGCGTGTCGGCGACTGTCGCGCCCGGAGAGGCGGAGACGGTCGCGGTCCAGACGGCGTTGTCGAGGCCGACCGGTCGAGAGACCGTGACGGTCCGGCTGACGGTCGAACACCACGGTGTTCGGGAGCTGGTCGCCCACCCGACGGCGAAGCTCGTCCCGGAGGATCACCGGCTGGGGCGTCTGGCGAGTCGAGCACACACCCAGGTTCGGCGCGACGGGCCGTTGTCCTTCGACCGGTCGACGTTCGACGTTCGGTACGACGAGCGTGGGTTCTTCACACACGAGGAGGTCGACACACGGATCGGCTCCCCCGATCAGCCAGTCTCCACGAGCAACGACACGACGGCGCTGATCCTCGGGACGAACCAGTACGGCGGCTCCCCGACAGACGGGCGCGACGCCTTCGAGAACGTGTTCAACAGCGATACGAACGCGACGGTCGACGTCAACGCCGACAGTGGCATCGATCTCGGGTCGCCGGGTGACTTCGACGCGGCGTGGAACGAGGTGAAGAACAACGCCCGGGTCGCGGACGAACTGAACAGCTACGACTGTGTGATGGTCGTCGACGACCGGAGTCTCTCCGGGCCGAGTGGCCGAGCGTACGTCGGGACTGCCGGCGGGGACTTCGCGTTCGGCTACTGCGAGAGTGAAGACCTCGGAACGGTCGTTCACGAGTGTGGTCACGTGTACGGCTGTAGCCACGCGGGGTCGACGACACACTGGCGACGGTTCGGTTTCCTCCGGCACGACGTGATGGGGTACCGTGGTGTCGACCCGGACTGTCGGGGAGACAGTCCGGGGTTCCTCCGCGACCGGTCGTATCGGGCGTGTACTGCCGACCGAATCGACAGCTACGTCGACGACGAACTGTAGTGCCACAAGACCGATACTGGTTCACGGTAGTGGTGTTGCCGTGAGACGAACGACACTCGCTCTGGCTGCCGTCGGGGTCGTCGTCGTGGCGGTTGTCGCCGTCGACACGAGCCGGCCAGCCCCGTCGGGGCCGTTCCTCGACGTCGAGCAGGCTCCGACGGCACCACCCGACGCGGCCGTGGTGCCGTACGAACGACTGTCGTCGGACCAACGGGCGTTGTTCGACCGGGCGTTGTCGACCGACGACAGCGTCGAACTCGACGGGACGGCGACCGTCGACGTGTGGTACGAGACAGAGTTCGTCCGACACGACGGGACTCCCTACCGGGTGCTCGTTGCCGAGGTGTGAGCGTGGCGAGAAATTCCACCCTCCTGGTCGTCGTGGCTGTGCTGGCGGCTGTCACAGCGGCCGGTGTGATCGTCAGTCTCCCAGAGCCACCCGAGAACGCGTCCTACCTGAGCGCCGAGGCGGTCGACGACGTGCCGGACGACGCGACGGTGACGAGCTACGAGAGCCTCTCGTCGGACGAGCAGGAACTGTACGGGCGACTCGCCTCGACAGACGACTCTGTCCGTATCGACGAGTCCGTCCGTTCGAAGATGGTGCCAGACATCGAGTACCTCCGATACGACGGGGAGGTGTACCTGATCGCCCAGGCACAGAACTGACCGCGCGACAGTTTTTCGAGTAGTCGCCTCACTTCTCCGGTGTGGAGTCGCGTTCGACGACGACACAACCCGCTCTCGACGGCCAGACGCGGGAACAGATCGCCCAGTTGACCTACGCGGGCGAGGAGTCGACAACGGCACTCCCGGTGCGGGACGGTGTCGTTGTCGCGACCGTCGTACTCTGATCGACAGCAGCAACAACACTAAGCGCTAATAGTACATCTCTGCAGCACATAGGTCGAGAGTGTGCGAGCAAAACGAGCGTCACTGGTCGTGGTAGTAATCACTGTGGGAGCCGTCGTCGTGGCCGTGACGATGGGTAGCCCTGGCTCACCCGACCCGCCCGAGAGAGGACCATATCTGAACGCACAGCCAGCGGCCGAGGCACCAGACGACGCAGTCGTCAAGAGCTACGAGCGTCTGTCACCAGCACAGCAGGATGCGTTCGAGCGAGTCGTCTCGGGAGACACGGGCACCGAACTCAACGGAGCAGCCGAGGTTGACGTGTGGTACGAGGCCGACTTTGTCCAGTACGACGGGGAACTGTACCGGATACTCGTCGCCGAGAACTGAACTCGCCCTCGTTCTGTCGAGTGAACTTCTCCTGGGAACAGTTGGCTATCCCGACGGTGAACGTGCCTGTCTCTTCGGACTGTCGGGAGGCCGGTGACTCACTCCAAGACGACACTGACCACCCGCTCACACCGGATTCACTGTGTCCCTCGGCAGCCAAACTCGCCCGAGAACCCGACTCTCTCGTGACACGGCACTCTCCGGACAGTTCTGAGCCTCTCGTCTTGTCGTCTGCAGCCTCGCGCGCTGTCGATCCTACTCTGCTAGCTAAACGTCTCTCTCACGTCGCTGTACCACTGTGAGACAGACTGTACGTGTCGTTCCTCACGACGACGGTTACACCGTCTCTGTTCGAATCTGATAGTTGTATGAGTATTTCCTCTATATAGTGCTATCTATGCTACTTATATTTATCTCTTCCAAAAGTATTTAACCCAGCAAAGCAGAACGAGATGTGATGCCTTCGAGAAGACAGGTACTGCGGACGACGGCGGCGGCCGGTGGCGTTGTGTTCACAGGACAAGTTGCTGCACAGGATCTGGGCGGGGAGAGACTCGACGTACAGCAGACGGAGACAGCGCTCGTCACTGTCGATCGACGGATCGCGGACGGTGTTCCAGACCAGCCAGAGATCTGTACCCGCGAGAAGTACCCGTTCGCCGAGGGGAGTGAAGGGAGAGTGTACGTCTCGGAGTCGGACGAAAAGCCGGCGTTCGACACACACGACGGGTTGGCCGTCGCGACGTCGACGAACAAACTGGAGTCGGAGCGTGCGGGTGGTCGTGTCTCACTCGTCGACGGGCCCCAGTTGTTCCACTCCTCTGCGGGTGGCATCTTCGGCGAGGTAGAGCCGACTGTCGCGCTCGACGCGAGTGAGCGACCGTCGAAGAGAGTCAGAGTCGTCGGTGACGGTGTGTCGGCCACCGTCGCAGCCGGAGAGACGAAAACTATCGAGTTGACCGGGTCGTTCCGGTCGACAGCGGCAGGTGGAGAAACAGTGACAGACCGTACGACCGTCGAGGTGACGGTCGAACACCGCGGCGTGCGTAATCTAGTCACGCATCCGACAGCGACGCTCACGCCCGACAATATCCAGCGAGGTCGTCTCGCGGCTCGAGACTACGCCGATGCGGGGAGTGACGGCCTGGTGTCGACCGATGCGAAGACCTTCGAGTTGCGCTACGACGAACGCGGATTCTTCGCACACGAACTGGTCGACAGACAGACCCCGTCGATCGAAAGCCCGCTGGGAAGTCGGGTAGACGATCTCGACGACCCACCGTCGACAGAGGGTGCCGACACGACCGTTCTGATCTACGGCACGGAGAAGTTCATGGACGATAGGGCGACCCAACTTCTCGAGGATATGGCGAATGCGTTCGAGTATCGGTTCAACGGTCAGACGAACAAGGAGGTCGCCGCCGACTGGACGTGGCAGACGGGAAGTGGGCTCGACATCGGGTCTCCGACCGACTTTGACGATGCGTGGAACAGTGTCGATCAGAGCAGCAAGGTCGAACACCAACTCGACAACGAGGGCTACGACGGTGTAATGGTTGTCGACGACCGGTCGCTGTCCGGCTCAGCCGGCCGAGCGTACGTCGGAACGGCCGGCACGGACGGGGGGTACGGCTACTGTGAATCTCCCGAGGCAGACACGGTCAAACACGAGTGCGGTCACCTGTACGGCTGCAGCCACGGTGGGTCGACGACACACTGGCAACGGCACAACAACAAGAACACGTTGATGGGATACCCAGGAGTCGCTGACAGCTGTGAAGGGATGGAGCCGGAAGGGTGGGACCGATACGGTTGGTACTCGTGGTGTTGCTGGACGAAGATGCAAGACTACGTCGACAACAACCTGTAACGCACCTCGGTGGAGAGTAGTTCGAGCGCGGCCCACGCCGTACCACCCGGCCGGCGTACGTTCTCACGCAGTCTGTGAACGGGCCGTTCACCTGTCGGTCACTGTCCCCGGGCCGACAACTTTTGGACTGGCCGCGACACCCCCTCGGTGTGGAGTCGCGTTCGACGGCCACGACACAACCCGATCTCGACGACCGAACACGGGAACGGATCGCTCAGTTGACGTACGCGGGCGAGGAGCCGACGGCGACACTCCCAGTACGGGATGGTGTCGTCGTCGCGACCACACACCGACTGCTCGTCTACACACCGGACGGTGACGGTGTCGTGCTACAGACGGTCGACGCACCGAACGTCGCGAGCCTCGACTACACGGCGGTCGGGAACGGTCGGTGGCGGCCGGCGCTGGTCGCGTCCGTCGTCGGGGTGGCCGGCCTGCTCGCCGGGCAGACCGTCTCGGTCGACCCGCCGTCGGTGGCGACCGCCGACAGCCCCGCCGTCGGTGGGGGGTTAGGGGCGGTGACGGAGACGATCAGACTGGTCGGACTCGTCGACGAACTGGCGACCGTTGTCGGTATGCTCGCGTTGCTCGTCGCCGCCGGTCTCCTCGCGAGCTACGGTGCCAGTCGCGACTCGCAGGTCGTCGTTCGAGTCGCGGGCGACGACCCGCTCGTGGTGCCGGCCGGCGAGACAGACGCCGCGCGTGTCGAGTCGTTCGCGGCGTCGGTCGGCGTCGACTACAGCCCGCCCAGCTTCCGGAGCAACTGACCCCGGTAGCGCTCGTCGGCGACGACACCCTTCATCTCCAACACGTTCCGTTCGAGCTTGTCGACCGCGACCCGGAAGGCGTTCTCCGCGCCGTACCCCTCGCCGGAGCCGGCGACCTGGCCGTGGCTCGTCCGGAGCCGGATCTGACACTGGAGCAACGGCGTCCCGCGCAGCTTCTCTTTGTGTTTGTGGAACCGGACGTGCGCGTGGACGACCGTCATCTCCTGGTACTTCTCGGCGACCTGTGCGATCGACTCCCGGACCGTCCCGCGGTCCATCGTCTCCAGTAGGTTGACGTTCGTGATCTGGACGTCGAGTGTCTCCTCTTCGGTGAACGTGAGCGCTCGCAACACGTCCGTCTTGGTGACGACCCCGGTCACGTCTCTCCCCTCGGTGACGACCAGCCCGGCGACGTCCTCGTCCAACATCTGCCGGACTGCGGTCTCGACATCCTCGTCGGCGCTCGCGGTGATCACCGGCGCGGAGACGAGATCGTACACCGGGATGTCGAGCATCCGGTCGATGTCCCCGCTGCGGTCGTTGCGACCCTGCCGTTCGTCGTCACGGACAACGAAGTCGACGATGTCGTGTGTCGTGACGATCCCGGTCAGCGTCTGGTCGTCGTCCAGTACCGGGAGTCGAGAGATTCCGTGTTCTCGGAGGCGGTTGATCGCCTGTCCCACCCGAGCGTCCTCGTGGATCGTGATCGGGTCCTCGGTCAGGATGTCGCCGACGGTGATCGCGTCGAGACTGTCGAGCACCGCCTCCAAGATCGCGTCGGCGGTGACGACACCGTACAGCGAGTCACCCTCGTACACCGGAGCGAGCTTCACCCCACCCTCGACGAGCACTCGCGCCACCTCGCGGACGTCCTCGTCGCGGTCGACGGCCGGTGCCGAGGCCGCGAGCGCCGACGCCTTCGTCCCCTCTTCGACGCGCGATCGGACGAGGTCGCGCTCGTCGATCACGCCCTCCACTTCGTCACCGACGACCAACACTCCACGTGGAGCGTCGCGGTCGAACAACGACTGGATCTGCCCCAGTCGTTCGTCCGGCGCGACTTCGACGAACTCCTGGACGGCGATCTCGGTAATCTCCATGGTTCTCCCCGACCTACACTGCCCCCGCTCTTGAATATTCGTCTCGCTCTCACCGGTTGGGTGGTGTCACCCAGCCGGAGGCGTCGTCACCAGACACACGGCCACAGTCGAGGGTCGCGACTCACCGATCGTCCCAGTCGATCCACTCCTGTTCCCAGCCGGTGGGGGCGAAGTAGCCCTGGCGTTCGAACTCCCGGTCTTCCCGTTCCGTACGGTTGCGGACCGGCGCGCCGGGTTGTTCACCGTCCGCGAGCAACGGCCGGAGCGCGACCGAGCCGGCGGTCTCGACCGTCTCGACACCCGTCTCGCCGGGCGCGAGCGCGACGATCTCCTGGTCGCCGCCACGGCCACGCGGGGCGACCAACCGGCCGTCCGGGCGGAGTTGGTCAGACAACGCCCGTGGCGGGGAGACGACAGCCCCCTCGACGAGCACACGGTCGAACGGTGCGTACCGCGGGAGCCCGTCGGCACCGTCGTGGTAGTCGACGAGCACTGCCTCGTACCCCGCCGCCGCGAGGTTGTTCCGGGCCTCACGGACCATCCCACGGTCGATGTCGACGGCGTGGACCCGTCGTGGTCCGACGATCTCGGCGACGACCGCCGCGGTGTACCCGACCCCGACTCCGACGACCAACACGTCCGCGCCCGGCTCCGGCGCGAGCGCGTCGAGGAACCGAGCGGCCGTCGCCGGCGAGAGCACACGCGACCCCCCCTGTTCGCCGGAGCGGTTGGCGTACGGTGCCTCCGCCACGAACTCGTGGCGGGGCACCCGTTCCATCGCCTCCCGAACTGTCGACGACGGTGCCCGCCCGATGGCGTGTTCCACCCCGTCGAGCATGTCCTCCCGGAGCAGTTCCGGGTCGGGTCCGTCCATACGACGACTCCGGTGCCGTCGGTCTTGAACCACTCGGTGCCGCCCGCTCGCGGTGCCGACACCACTCGCTCCGCGTGTAGTCGGGAGTGGTCGTAGCCCGTCGCCGAGGCGACACGACGCCGAGGGTGTCGTCGGGATTGATACGGCTCCCGGCCCGTCCCCGTGGTGTGTCCGATCCCCCACCCGACACACCGACCGTGATCGCACACCGCGGCTGTCCCGCCCGCGGGCCGGAGAACACCGTCGCCGCGTTCCGCCGTGCGGCCGCCAACACCCCGGCGGTCGAACTCGACGTCCGACGGTGTGGCTCCGGCGAACTCGTCGTCTTCCACGACGAGCAACTCGACCGACTGCTCGGCGTCGAGGGCCGCGTCGCCGACACGGATCTCGACACGCTCCAGTCGAACACCGTCGGCGACACCAGCGTGACGGACCGTTCGGGTGCCCCCGGCGACGCTCGCGTCCCGACGCTCTCGACGGCACTCGACGCGATCCCCGACGACACACTGGTCAACGTCGAACTGAAAGAAGTGAGGGTCGCCGGCGCGGTTGCGGACGTGGTCGCCGCTGCCGGCAACGACGTGTTGATCTCTTCGTTCTCGCCGGCAGCGCTGTCGGCGTACGCCGACGCCGGCGACGATCCGCTGGCGTTCCTCACTACCGACCCGGACTGGGACGCCGCGGTCGGGACCGCCGTCGAACTCGACTGTGCCGCCCTCCACCCACAGTACGAACTCCCGTTCACACCCGACGGGGCGAGCGAGCCTGTAGGCCCGTCGGGCGACTGGAATCTCGACCGCGCGCGCCGCCGAATCGAGACGGCTCACGACCACGACCTCGACGTGAACGTCTGGACGATCCGCGATCCGACTCCGGTCGCGCCGCTCCGCGCGGCCGGAGTCGACGGCCTGATCGTCGACGACTGGGCGGACGCAGAGTTGTGAACTGGGCGGACGCCGAGAGGTGACGGCTCGCGCCCGAACCGCCGGCTCGCGAACGGTTTTGTGACCGGCGGCCCCACGGCCGGTATGGTCGCGACGGAGTCGGAGACGGATCTGGAGATCGGCGACGAGGCACCGACGTTCGAACTGCCAGGCGTCGACGGACAGTTCGACCTCGCGGAGACGACCGCACCGGCGGTGCTCGTCGTCTTCACCTGCAACCACTGCCCGTACGCGCAGGCCAAGTTCGACCTGTTGAACGAACTCGCGGCCGACTACGACGACTGTCTGGTCGTCGGGATCAACCCGAACGACGCCGACGAGTACCCCGACGACTCCTTCGAGGCGATGGAAGAGTACGTCGCCGACGGCGAGGTGGCGTACGACGCCTACCTCCGCGACGAGCGTCAGGACGTGGCCCGCGCCTACGGCGCGGTGTGTACCCCCGACCCGTTCCTGCTCCGGCGGGACGGCGACAGCTACCGAGTGGCGTACCACGCACGCCTCGACGACGCACTCAATCCCGACGACGAGAGGAGCGAGGTGTACGTCCGCGAGGCGATCGACCGTGTGCTCGCCGGCGACCCCGTCGAGATGGACCCCGGGCCGAGCCGTGGCTGTTCGATCAAGTGGCAGACGTAGCTCACTTGATCCCGAACCACTCGCGTGTATCCTCGTGGAACACCACAAGCGTCCCACGGTGAAACTGCCCGACAAAACTGGCGGGAGACGGTCGTTCGTTCTCGCTTGTGTGCCTGTAGACTGAGAAAACGGCGTATTCGACCCGAGAATACAGCAGACCCAACTGACAGATGTAAAAGAAACTAATTTGTTATTATTAAAATACAAAAACTGGTTGCGAGTTGCGTTACAATAGTGAGGTGGAGGGTATCGCCAACAGAGTGGCTATCGTTGTGATGAAAAAATATTTGATGGTTGAGTATCTGGTTAACGGTGTCATGGGGTACAAAACACCCACAATTATATTTTTAATACTTATCACTGTCTCGCCAGCCGGCTTCGCGACCGGTTCGCCTGTAACTGTCACGACCGACCAGAACGATACTGACGCATCAGTAGTGCCGTCCGAGATGACAGGCTCTCACACCACCTCACGGACAGAGGCGACCGTCTCGTTTCGAGAGGCACAGTACGTAGAACAGAGAGGGGACGTTGTCGAAATCACTGTAGAGTTGACCGATACCGACACCGCGACGATCACAGCTACCAACGGACTTGACGAGGAGCCGCTCAACTACGACGCCAACATCACCGTCCGCGATCGAAACGGGGACGGCGTGGTTCGGCTCCGGTTCAACACCTACCTCGGTGCCGACGGGGTCACCGCGTGGCAGGCCACTTCCGAGGACGTGATCGTCGATAGTTCGTTCACTGCACTCCCGAGCAGGCTCCCACCCGCTACTACGTACGACCTGTCCGTTCGACCGGGTGAAGACGGAGGTGGTCTGGCGACCGATCTCGTCTCACTGACAATCGAACCGCTGGAGATAGAACACCTCCGACTGTGGACTGTGCCAGAAGATCAGTCAATCGACTCATACAACCGGCTGTACGACGTTCTTGGGGTGTCTGTGACTGAAACTGACAGGGTTGCACTGGACGACAAGTTGATGATACAGATTGTCGCTCCCGGGCTCGAAGGACTGCTCGCGCCACAGGGGTCACCCGGCCGTGAGACGGATCAGAGCACGACTCGATTCCTGAACGCGATACAACAGGGTGAGACCCCACTTGATTTGATTGTTCGAACTAACAGTGGCTTCGTCACAGACAACCACGAGAATCTCGACGGGTCGAACACAGCAGTGCTGGCCGATACAGGGTACGATAGTTACTACATCATCGTGGACACTTCGGAGGTGACACTCGCATCCGGCGGTGTCGGGGCAGAGACGACACTGGAGTTCGGTATCGACGAGTCGGCCAGCAGATTCACCGGCGAACGAGCCTCAGTGTCGGACTCCTACGAACTCGTTCAGCCGGCGGTAGAGATTCCCGAGCCGAATGTCGTCAGAACGGAAGAAGCAGCCATCACCGGCACGACGACCCTCGCCCCCGGGACGGAGATGCAGGTTCGCGTCGAGTCTCGGGAAACACCGGCGTTCCTGATAACCAGAGAGACGCGAGTCGAGGACGACGGAACGTTCACAATCCGACTCGATGCGTCCGATTGGCGCCTGGGCAGAGAGTACGAGGTGACTGCTCGCGTCCCGGAACGAGTGAGCGCCTCCGCGTCTGGCGTCGTGGAGGAACTGACGCCCACGTGGACCTCACCGACACGAACGGCTACACGCACACCGACACGAACGGCTACACGCACACCGACACGAACGGCTACACGCACACCNACACGCACACCGA
>P_A23_Liq_1_FmtDRAFT_1000015_pt1 | contig 33778 bp, 39 predicted proteins | sample PonA231FremontCA_FD_10235 | JGI IMG/M metagenome (IMG submission 10235) | reverse complement strand
TGTCCGACCGTCGTCTCGCCAGCGTCGTACTCTTCGCCACCCCGGAGTATCCCGCCAGGTGACTGCTTGATCTCACCGGGGCGCTTGTACTGTACGCCACTGTCCCAATAGTCCTGGTCGGTCCCGAAGAACCAGAGGTGGTCCTGGTCCAGCCCGACCGCGCTATTCAGCACCGACTGGAACTGATTGAGGGTTCGGTCCGCGCCGACGACGATGTCCCGCCATAACGACCGAGGATCATGCTCGTATTTGACGCGAAAACGGTAGGTCGTCATAGTTACGTGAGTGCTCGATCTAAAGAGTAGTGATTCTATCGGTCATCAGCTATGGGCTACCTGTCGTCTGTGATACGATTGAGCATATCATGGAGGCTCGGGGCGCGGCGTTGTAATTGCACGTCATCCCGTGCGCGTTCGACATGCTCGCGCTTTTTCCCGGTTGTTTCGGCAAGCAGACCGTCGAGTGTCTCTAATAGATCGTCGAGTCGATCATCGTCGCCACCCATTTGGTAAGCAACGGAGAGATGTTTGAGTCCCTTGATTGCGGCCTGTCGTACTCGTCGCGTCCTCGCTCGTGATGAAGCCACTTGCCGAGGTGTTGGATTCCTTCTTAGAGTTTCTCTTTCTCGACCTCACCTTCGTCAGAATGTGCGAGGTACTCCAAGAACTCGTCTGCATCTCCTTTGTCTGGGGGGTATCGGTAGCCGTCACCCTCTATCCAGACCCACTTGTCGAACTTTGCCATTCGATATGCATCGGAGTAGACTGTGTACTCGGAGTAGCCTTTGTCCTTGTCTGGGGACTTCCCGAATTTCAACAGCCATGACGAGAACTTCACTCGCTGGTCTTTGTGGTCTACCAGTTCTCTCTCGGTCAATACGCCTTCGTGCGATTTTGGCACCACTGGGATGTTCCGTCCAGGGTCCAAATCGCCGTTTAAGCTAACGTCACAGCGCTTCAGATCGATTGGTAGGTCCATCAGTAGTCTCTCCTATCGGTCCTGAAAAATTGAACACGGTGGTAAAATAGGTATGCGTGGGACCGGATTTGAACCGGCGGACCTCTACAGGACAGCGCCCTCAACGCTGCGCCGTTGGCCTGGCTTGGCTACCCACGCTTGTAATATCACGTCTTACGCAGACAAAATTTATTTATGGTAATTTATAGTAGTTTCCTTTCGGTCGGGGCAGCGTCATTGAGTCACAGCCAATATTGTTTAATCACGGACGACCATTCGATTGAATATGGCTTTGCGTATCCGTAATCATATACCAGGACTTACTGCGGCGTTGACGATCCTTTCACTCGCTGCTGTTTTTGCTGCTGTCCTTGGAGTGATTCCTCAGTCTTCACTCCCAAGAGCCCCAGAACCACTCATTGAATTAATTCCACATATAAATGCAATCATCAGCACCATCGCAGTCATGACGATTCTACTTGGGGTCCGATTTATTCGTCATGGGAGTGTGCGTCGACATCGTGCGATGATGTTGACCTCGGTTGGATTATTCATTATGTTTCTTATTTTATATTTATATAAAGTCATTCTCAAGGGTCCAGCAGAGTTTCTTGGACCTGACGTTATCTATCAATATATTTATATGCCAACGCTTGCGGTGCATATTCTTCTCGCAATAGTTTGTATCCCCTTACTATATTATGTAGCACTTATTGCACTTTCACGACCAATTGAAGCAATCTATGAATCTCGACATAAAATCGTTGGACGAGTTGCCGCTTCATTGTGGCTTATTTCATTTGTGCTGGGAAATGTCGTCTATGTAATGCTATATGTTGTGTATTAACCAATTACACCGATGATGAGAAAATAATGGCTGAGTAAATTTATATATATCTGACTATTCTCATCGGTGCTAGTCTGAAGTCAAGAGGGAACAAGAAAGTTTAGCATCTTCAACAAGGAATAGTATCCAATGACAGATGCGACTTCTGGGTCCGACCCCGACTCAACTACCCCCGTAGATTTAACCGGGGAGGATTTTCGAGATCCTGATGCTCTTNGTCGCCGGGCTGGTGTGTCAGGCGACCCAAACTTTGATCAACATTTTCTGATTGACGATCGGGTTTTAGATCGCATCCCAACATATCTATTAGATAGCACAGATACAACACACATTCTCGAAATTGGAGCCGGAACAGGTGCACTCACTGATCGGTTATTGGCTGTTGGTGATACTGTCACTGTTATCGAACGCGACGCAACACTTGCTGCATTCCTTCGTGAGGAGTTCGCCGTTATGATTGATGACGGGCGACTCAATATTATCGAAGGCGACGCATTGGAAGTGACACTTCCGGCATTCACGACATGCATTTCAAACCTGCCGTACGGCATTTCTTCAGAGATTTTATTCGAGCTTCTTCCAGCTGACTGTCCGCTCATTGTCATGGTCCAACGTGAGTTTGGTGAGCGAATGGCTGCTGATCCTGGAACAGACGCATATGGTCGGCTCTCAGTGAGTGCACAGCATTATGCCACTGTTGAGGTAGTTGAGACGGTCCCACCGACTGCGTTTGCACCTGAACCAGCAGTTGACAGTGCACTCATTCGTGCAGAGCCACGAGACCCCGATTACACGGTTACAGATGAGACATTCTTTCTTCGATTTGTGAAGGCAGTGTTTACACAGCGGCGGAAGACAGTTCGAAACGCAATCCGAAATACGGCGCATATCTCGATGCTTGATACTCCTGACGCAGTCGTCAATGCCGCTGATGAGGCATTGCTGTCTCAACGAGCAGGTGATCTGACACCAAGCGAGTTTGCTGAACTAGCAACAATTGCTGCTGAAAAAGGAAAATGACGAACGAAAAGGCTCACACCGATACAATTGATTCAACACTTGCTGAACGACGTAAGATTGAAACAACAGTATATCAGCCCGCCGAAGACTCAGCACTTCTCGCTGACGCAATTCATGAGCAGGGTCGAGGACGCCTTCTTGAAGTTGGGACCGGCTCTGGATGGGTCGCAACCACAACTGCAGCGGACGTTGATGCAGTCACAGAGATCGTTGCGAGTGATTTAAATCCACACGCATGTCACGCCGCTGCACAGCGAGCAGCATCGTCTGATGACACTACAACGCCGGTCTCAGTTATTCAGGGGGATCTTCTCACCCCATTCGATGCAAACAGTTTTGAAACAGTTGCGTTCAACCCACCATATCTTCCGACAGATCCAGATGTCGAATGGGATGACTGGATGGAGCATGCGCTTTCCGGTGGACCATCTGGACGAGAGGTAATTGAGCCATTTATCGACTCACTTAATCGCGTTCTCGCGCCTGATGGCATTGGATTAGTACTTGTCAGCTCCTTAGCTGGATATGAAGAGGTAATACGATATATTGAGACAGCTGGATTTGAACACTCAGTCGTGATTGAAGAATCATATCCGTTTGAGACACTCTCAGTCCTTACACTAAGACAGCAATAATATAACTCATGAGAATATATTGCTTTAGCAAATATTAAGCGCTGTCATTACATAATCTGGGATGATGAGCGAATATGTAGCGACATCGCCTGGATTGTTTCCACTTCCTGACTGGGCGAAATCAGAGTTATCGGACCTGAAGGGTCATCAAAAAGAGGATTTAATCACAGGCGATGAGTCATCAGAAGTCCGCGGAGTCTATGATACATCGCGAACAGAGGCAGTCGAAACACAATTTGAGATGGGATTTGACCGTATTGTCGGCGGTCAGCACAGATGGGATGATATGCTTGCACATCCGCTGACAATTCATGATAATGTTGAGACTGGTGGTATTATTCGATATTACGATAACAATAATTTCTATCGTGATCCACGGGTGACTGGTGAGCTCACCCCAACAGGAGATATTGCAGATGAATTAGCAGCAACCGCGGAGACGCTGACAGAGATTAACGCAAATAATGAATCCAACTCTGATTTTCCTGGAGGTGACACTGCGCTTCAGGCGGTTCTCCCCGGTCCATACTCATTAGCCGATCTTGCTACGAACAATTATTATCCAGATGAGGCAACATTCCTCTCAGCAATAGGGGAATTGCTTACAAAAGAGGCTGCAGCATTGCCGTCGCATGAAACCTTGTTTTTACTTGAGCCATCGCTTGTAACTGCTGCTCCAAATGACGATATTGCACCGCTTGTCTCAGAGACAATCTCAAACATCGCAGATGCGACCGAATCGGAGGTTATTGTGTACACTTACTTCGGCGCGTTGGATGAGAAGACATACGCGTATCTTATGGATGCATCAGTATCGGCACTTGGGTTTGATATCGTCGCGGGTGAGCGAGAACAGACGCTATACAACGTCACTGAATATGGCGTTACCACGGATATTGCTCTTGGGGTCGCCGATGGGCAGAATACACTTGTTCAGTCCTCAGAAACACTGGCTGAACGTGCGAGTTGGTTCCAAAATCAGGTCCCATCAACTGAGTTTGATACTGTTTATCTCACCACCAGTGCTGAGCCGTTTTATCTACCTGTAAACAAACATCGCGAAAAGCTCACTGCATTAGCAGGCGCAACAACGGATAGTCCAAATGCAATAACGGAAACAGAGGTTGAAGCATAATGTCACGTAACGCTGATAACCGCGCGCAGTTCCGTCCAGATGACCATGATTCAAATCACTTCTTATTGACAACTGTTGTCGGAAGTTATCCAAAGCCAAAGTGGCTCAACCGCGCGAACGATCTTGTTGATGAAGACAAATCAACGTTTGATCCGGATAATTTGACTGAGGCACACGATGATGCAGCGCGTCTCATTACGAAAGAGCACGAACATACTGGACTTGACACGGTTGTCGATGGTGAGATGCGACGTGAAGAGATGGTTGAGTACTTTGCACACCGAGTCCCGGGGTATGAATTCAATGGACCGGTGAAGGTGTGGGGGCATAATTATTTCAATAAGCCATCTGTTACGTCTGAGGTCGAATACGACGAGCCATGGTTGGTTGATGAGTTCAACTTCACCACGGATATAGCAAACCGGCCGGTAAAGGTACCAATTACCGGGCCATACACGCTTGCTCGGTGGTCATTTAATGAGGCATATGATACCGAAGAGGATCTTGCGTATGATTTAGCCGAGCTCGTCAACGAAGAGGTAAGCCGACTTGTCGACGCCGGTGCGAGATATATTCAGATCGACGAACCTGCACTTGCAACCACACCAGGTGATTATGCGATTGTTGGCGAATCCCTTGAGCGAATTGTCGACGATATCAGCACTGATGTTCGAATCGGTCTCCATGTCTGTTATGGAGATTACTCACGGATTTACCCTGAGATCAATGAGTTCCCGATTGATGAGTTTGATGTCGAACTCTGTAATGATGGATATGAACAAATTGAGGTGTTCACTGAGCCTGCGTTCGAACCGGATCTTGCACTTGGAGTTGTTGATGCTCATGATGCAACCGTTGAAACTGTGACAGAAATAAAACAGAATATCAAACGTGGACTTGAGGTCGTTCCGCCTGAGCGGCTCACGATCTCACCAGACTGTGGGCTTAAGCTGTTGCCAAGAGAAATGGCTCGTGAGAAAATGGCAAATATGGTGCAAGCTACTCGTGAAATTGAAGCTGAACTTGATGCCGGCGATATCGCAATTCCAGCTGTTGAGGACCCACCAATTGCATCGCAAGCCGACTCAACCTAGCAGATAAGTACGTAGATTTTGTTCCGATTTATCTATAATTTATATCATTACGGTGACAATCTGTACTATCCTTGTGAAATGCCCCGCGCATAGTGGCGCCGGGAACTCGCGCTGCTTGGCGTTTAGCTGTGAGAAGGCGCTAAGCCTCCTTCTTTAAGTAGCAACGCAGCGAGTAGAGTTGGGTAGTTCCCTATTTACTCATACAGCCACGGGTCATCAATCCGTTCGTATGTATAGAGTTCTGACTCATCAAAGAACAATTGAATTTCGCGCTCATTTGCCCCCTCATCCTCATGATCAGATGCATGGATTACATTCCGACCAAGGTCAAGTCCATAATCACCGCGGATTGTTCCTGGCGCAGATTCAGCGGGGTCTGTTTCACCGACCATTGACCGGACCTGTCGGGTTGCGTCTGCACCTTCCCAGACCATCGCAAACACTGGACCGGCAGTAATGAATGACACGAGATCATCAAAAAATGGCTTGTCTTTGTGTTCACCGTAATGATCGCGTGCGACTTCAGTATCAAGCCGAGTGAATTTTCCACCAACAAGCGTGAGCCCCCGGTCTTCGAAGCGACTTATGATTTCACCGATGAGTCCACGCTGGACACCATCAGGTTTGACCATCACAAAAGTTCGTTCATGAACTGGTGCTTCCTCGCTCATTCGTTTGCGTCTCCAGTGGACCCAGCCTCAGTCCACTCTAGATCACGGGGTTCGCGACCGAGACGATAGTTCTTCTCGGCTTTTGAATCTTTGAAATGAAGAATTGTCCCATCGGTCTTGACGAGCATTGTCCCGGTTCCAGGTTCGATTTCTTCGCCAGAAAAGTCGCATGTTCGTGTTTCAACCATCAGTTATTGACCTCCAATTGAGTCAGCATCTCGCTGTGTTTCACGAAGTTGTAGCACATCCCCCTCACGGACAGGTCCAAGCACATTGCGTGTGATAATACGACCCTGATTAGACCCTTCCCGAATGCGGCATTTAACTTGCATTGCTTCGCCATGCATCCCAGTCTTGCCAACAATCTCGATTATCTCCGCAGAAGTTGAGTCACTCGCGGTCTCTTCAGCGCTCATGATCGGTTATCTAAGTTCCTCAATCTTTGCTGTGATATCATCGACATCACTGTCTGCCTCGCCAGCGTCGATGATGGCAGCAGCAGCAGAGCCCACTTCAAGTCCTGCTGCTTGTCCAATCTCGTCTTGCGTTTCAACGAAGGCGAGCGTAATGCCTTTTTCATCGGCGAGTTCTGGAAGATGCATCACAATTTCTTCAGGAGAGACATCTTCAGCAACCAGGACAAGTTCAGCAGTCCCACGTTCGATAGCTTTGGTTGTTTCATTCGTTCCTTTCTTTACGGTTCCCGTGTCCCGAGCGACCTCGAGTGCTTCAAGAGCATCATCTGCAAGGTCAGCCGGTACATCAAATTCTACATAAACTGGCATTGGTATTCTCCATCCCTGCTCGCGGGCTCGACTGCCACGCCGGCGAATCGGTCCCTGACGGCGAGGAGTATCATCAACCCCGTGCAGGTCGTAAACAGATTTAATCTTGGATTGCATAAAAACGCTTTCAATGCCGGTGTCGCGTGCGAAACCGACACATGCTCCATCGCGGTGGTCTAAGAAGTGCTGAGTCGTGCGCCGATGATTTCTCAAAATTAAAGAATGATTAGGCTTATAAATACATTCCCAGGTAATGTAATATGTCTCATAGTTAAACAGCAACAGAAATCCTGTACTACTGCGCCTGGGGGCTATTCACCCGGTCGGTGTGATTAATCTATATCCTCATCTGAGAGAAATCCACTATTGAATCAGTTTATTTACATGTGGGTAATTAAAATTATATTTTAGATATAGCTGTGACGGTCTCAATTTGGGGATGGATTGCGCTTACTCTCGCCGGAGTGGGCGTGATCGGAAGTGTGATACCGCTTATTCCTGGTGCGATTATATCAATAAGTGGTGTTTTGACGTATTGGTGGGCGAGCGGGTTCACTGAGCCACAAATAGGTATTCTTGCAGTACTGTTATTGGTTGGTGTCAGCACCGCTGTCGTTGACTTTGCTGGTGGAGCACTTGCCGCACATATAGGTGGTGCATCAAAAATAACGACTGGCATGGCGGTCGTCGTTGGGATTGGTCTGTTATTTATTACGGGTCCTGCTGGATTTCTTATCGGACTGGCAGGCACGGTTTTTATTATCGAGTTCGCACAATCTGCCGATAGCGAAGCGAGCATGCGAGCTGCCCTTGCTGCAACAGGTGGCGTTCTTGCCTCAACAGTTATTCAGTTTGTTATGACCGGAGGCATGTTTCTCACCCTTGGGATCATCATATTCACATAAGTTCAATATCTGATATTACTATGGTAGTTTGGACTACTGCTGTCCGCACGCGATTATATCTTTTATCTCGAAAGTATGAATTTGGCCGCCTGAACGCGATTTAGGGAAGTGCGAGGAGAGAGCCTCGCGCTTTCGCGCGGAGATAAATCCGACAATCCCCACACGAATTACGTTGGACGTGTCAAACCGATGTTAAACCTGTCCTCACAATCAGCCAATATCGAGTTTTCCTCGCTTTAACTTGAAAATATCATCTTCTATATTGAAATAGGGTGCAGGCAGTAAGAACTACCTCCGAATCCCGTGCCGGAATAGCAGTACCGGTTTCGGCACAACCAGTAGCCGTCGTCAAGGCGTCTCCAAACTGTCCCCATCCCAACCCAGTGGTATAGAACCGTGGGAATCTCTGCCTTCAGGCGGAGAGGTTGTCAAATCTAATTCATCATGACCACGCAATCACACGCGCTGGTGCACCATCGGCGTCAATACGAAGTGGACAAACAAGCACCTCAGCGGTCTCATTGGGAAGTGAGGCAAGATTACAGATATTTTCAATGATCGGAAGACCAGCACCCAATAATGCATGATGGGCGGGAACTCCACCGTCGCCAGTCGGATCAGGACTCATCGCATCGGTTGCAACAGCAACACCAGCTGCAGCACATTGCTCAGCCGTTTGAGGGGCGAGTGCTGGATAATCAGTCATTTGTGAAGTTCCCCACGCATCTTCCCATCCGGTGTGGAAGATAATGAGATCAATAGTCGTTGCAGAGTCAGTGAGCGGTGGAAGGACAGATGGATCGATTAGTGTGTTTGCCTCGAATGACCGACAATCAACGATATGAGCACTGAACTGGAGCTCACATGGTGTAAATGTCTCCATCGATTCCCCGTCGGGCTCAGTATGTGATGGTGCATCGATGTGCGTCCCTGTGTGCGTCCCGAGAGTAACTGTCGATACACGATATCCGTCAGCCTCAATATCTGCATGTGCGGTGATATCGACCGGTGGATCCGCAGGATAAATTGGCATTGATGATTCAATCGGTCGTGTCAGATCAATCACTGCAGATTTATCAGGAAACATTGATAAAGTATATTACCTGAAATAAATTCATGGGTGTGTCCAGTAGACGGTCATATCGGTATCTAGTGATTGCTCGTCTTTGGTATCGATACGAGCAAATCCAACGCGTTCAAACTGGACAATATCGTCAATTTCAGCATCGGTCAGATCAGGTTCAGCAATCCCAGTGATATCACCGTCTGGCGTCCGCATCCGGACCGAAATTGATGCTGATGATTCAGGGGCAGGTGCCCAATGGATCACATCGACATCGCCCTCCCGTACCACCTCAATCCCATCATTGGTTGTCCTGAAGTGATTGTCATCACGTCGGACGCAGGCATAGCCCTTCAGCCAGACACGGTCTCCATCCGCTGGAACGTCCGCGGGCTCAATTGTGATTCCATCAGTGACCGGCACCACTCGTTCGCCGCGTTCAGGATTATCTGGGTGGAGCGGGGGATGTCCGGCTATCGTGTCTTCTGATGCTGTCTCAAGTGTGAACGTTTCACCGTTGCGAACAAAGAAATACCGGTCTGCCTTGGCGTCGATATGTTGTCGATTATTCGAATATATCGAACTCATCGATAACTCAACATTTGTTGTCGATGTTCCAAGGTTTATCATCGCCTCAACAATTGCGTCTCCTTTGATCCCGCGACGGCGAAGACTCTGTAGTGTTGGTGCACGCGGGTCATCCCATCCGTCCAATTCGCCTGTCTCGATTTTCTCGATGAGTGTCGATGTTGATAGTGAAACATCATATTCATCAACATTGATATGTCCCCAATGAACGACTTCAGGATACTCCCAGTCAAAATAGTCATATACAAATCGCTGTCGTTTTGCGGAGTCTTGTAGATCAATTCCACGAATAATGTGTGTAACACCCGTTTCATGATCATCAATTCCGGATTGAAAATCAAGCATCGGCCAACAGCGGTAATCGGCTGCTTGCGGTCGAGGATGTGGTGTGTCAATTAACCGAAACGCCACCCAATCGCGAAGTGCAGGATTTTTGTGTTCGATATCGGTTCGAACACGCAATACCATTTCACCAGCAGAATACTCACCGTGAATCATCGCCTCAAATTCAGTCTGTGTCTGATTAACAGATTTCTCGCGATGTGGGCATGCCTCGCCAGCATTTTTTAATTTTGAAAAGTGCTCACCTGAGCATGAACATGTGTACGCTCCGCCAGCATCAATCAACTCTCGTGCGCGTGCATAATATAGTTCAAGCCGGTCAGATGCACGGATAACATCATCCGGTTCAAATCCAAGATATGCGACATCTTCAAGAATATCGTCGTAGGCATCAAGATCTGGGCGTTTCGTCTCAGGGTCGGTATCGTCAAATCGGATGATGAATGATCCATCATATCGATTGCTGTATGTTCCAATGACCGCTGGCATTCGGGCATGACCAATATGCCATGGACCATTTGGATTTGGTGCTGCTCGCATCCGAACCGATTGAGTGGGTTCGTCATCGCTGACGCCTGGAAGTGACGGAAGGTCATATGTGTCGGTGGTATCCTCAGACTCGATATCAGTGAGGGCTTCTGGAGCGATTGTCTCAAGTCGACTGCGGCGTTCATCCACTGAAAGATCATTAATCTGAGAGACAACGCCACTGACGATTCCAGGAATCGCATCGCCATGTGGACGGAATTCTGGATTCTCGCCCATGAGCGGACCCATTATTGCCCCGACTTCGGCGTCGCTCTTGTGTTTGACTGCATTGAGAAGTGCATGTTTTTTTGCAGACCGTTTAATTCGGTCGCGTAACTCATCGTCAATAGTCATTATATTTCACTCGAATCTCCCGAGTAAAAACAAACGCGGATTATGAGATAGACGATAATATTCATTTTGAGCGGAGATATTTCCAAATGTAACTGACGATCTGGCTTAATAAGTAAAATCGTAATCAAAACCAGAGTAACCCAAAATAAAAAAACGCTGATGAAGTATCTCGATTTTAGTATCCTCGTGTAATTAGATAATCAGCAATATCGCATAAAAGCGAGCGCGCATCATTATCCGGAAGTACCTCAAGATGGTTTTTCGCCCGCTCAACCAGATCTGTTGCGGTGTTACTCGCATATTCAATTGAACCAGCCTCATCGAGTGTTGCGACGGCATTTTCGACGGCTGCTTCCGAGACAGCATCAATATCAGTCGATTCAAGTAGCGATTCAACATCAATGCCTTGCTGGCGTGCATGAAGCGTAATTAGTGTCTCTTTATTCTCAATCAGATCTGACCCACGTTGCTTGCCCAATTGCTCAGAGGGAACAGTAAGATCTAGTACATCATCTTGAATCTGAAATGCTCGACCGGCATCAATACCATATTGATACAATGCATCGACAACATCCGCGTCTGCATCCAATAACAATGCTGTTGTTGAGGTTGCAGCGCCATACAGCACAGCCGTTTTGAGTTCAACCATTTCAAGATACTCTTCAGGAAGAACCGCATCACGGTGTTCAAACTCAACATCGAGTGCTTGACCCTCACAGATTTGTGTGCATGTTGTTGCAAGCCGACTCACAGCAGCAACACCGTTTGCTGGATCTGCACCAGTATTTGAGAGCAACTCAAATGCCTTTGCATAGAGCGTATCGCCAGCAAGAATTGCCGTCTCGGTGTCATACTCGCGATGGACTGCGGGAACACCGCGACGGAGGTCATCATCGTCCATAATATCATCGTGGATCAATGTAAATGATTGAATGACCTCGATACTCGTCGCTGCGGACATGACATCAACTTCACTCCCATCAAGTGCAGGGAATGACCGATAATCGGCTGTCAGTGGGTCAACATCGGCAAGCGATTCGGCAGTCAGTAATGCCACAGTCGGACGAAGACGCTTCCCGCCAGCCTCAAGCAAATACCGCGTTGCTTCATAGAGTCGTTCGGGTGACTGCATCGGGACATCCGTGTCCAAGGCATCGTTGACGAGCGTCCGGCGTGCACGCACAGCCTCGAGCACCCGTTCCTCCGTCGCGTCCGAACTCATTTTACCCCACCAGCTGAACAATATTGCCGTTACGCGTCACATGGAGATCGCGACCGAGTGCATATCCCTGTGACTCAGCGAGGTCAACATATGGTGACAGCCCCTCAAGATTTTGATGAGCTGGGATGATATGTTGTGGCTGAAGCGCATCAAGCATCTGATAATGTCCTTCCTCGCGTAGATGACCTGAGACGTGGATTTCATCATAAATTCGTGCACCCTGCATCTTTAGAAGGCGTTCAGATTGATAGCGCTGACCTTCATTCGTTGGTTCAGGAATCACTCGTGCAGAGAAAATAACCTTATCACCATTTTCAAGCTCAAATGGCGTTTCACCACGTCCCATTCGTGTAAGCATTGCTCGAGGCTCACCTTGATGACCGGTTACGATTGGGAGATAATTCTCTTTGCCTTCTTTCATGATGCGTTTAAATGTCCGATCAACAGACTTTCGATGACCATACATTCCAACATCATCTGGAAGGTCAACAAATCCAAGTCGTTCTGCAGCTCCAGAGTATTTTTCCATCGACCGACCGAGAAGTACGGGCTGTCGGTCAATATCTTTTGCAAATTCGACAAGCGATGAGACACGAGACACATGTGATGAGAACGTCGTTGCAACGATCCCGCCATCATAATCTTCGATTGATCTGATTGTGTCCTCAAGATGAGACCGAGCATGTGACTCAGACGGAGTGCGTCCCTTTCGACCCGCGTTCGTACAATCCTCGATATAACAAAGAACACCATTATCCTCACGTCCAATCTCGCGGAACCGTTTCATATCTATAGGATCCTCTAAGACTGGTGAGTGATCGATGCGTTTATCGAGACCATAGACAATGGCTCCCTCAGGTGTGTGAATGACTGGATTGATTGCATCAATAATCGAATGTGTGACATGAACAAATTCAAGTTCAACATTCCCACTCTCACCAATCGACATTGCTTCGCCTGCGGACATTTTCAGCAGGTCATTATTAACATTAAATTTATTTTCACTGTCAATTTGTTGTTTTACTAACTCGATCGTGAATGGTGAGCCGACAATTGGAGCGTCATATCGATGGGCAAGCTTTGAAAGCGCGCCAATATGGTCAAGATGACCATGAGTTGGGACGATTGCTTGCACATCACCCTCAAGATCGGACATAATCCGATCATCTGGAATTGCGCCCATGTCAATTAGATCAAGACTATGCATCGTTTCGGTCTCCACATTATCGTGGATGAGGACCTGACTAAGATTCAGCCCCATATCAAAGATGACGATATCGTCGCCTGTTCGGACAGCCGTCATCTGTCGACCGACTTCTTCATATCCGCCGATTGTTGCAATTTCGATTTCCATAATTGAATCCGAGCATCGAAAGCCACTATTGTGGCGAAAGTGCTCACTGAAATGCTCCCGTCTTCGTTATCGTCTAATTATCTGTTCGTGTTCGTATTTGTGTTCATACTCATACTCGTGGTCGTAATTATAATCTGCAGCAGTATATTCAGTATACCACATGTTCCATCTCGATCATAATCGAAGATAGCCCACTGGTCTGCAGTGGCAGCATCAAATACGGACATGTGTTGATATGAAGTCATCCGAAGCATATGCATGAGTTTGACAACTGATGGTTCATCTCGACACTACACGCCACGCGATACTGTGATACTGCATTACGGCACGATGTGGGATCGATCGGCCCCGGCGTCTTACAGCACGTTGGTCGTCGGTCCCGCGTGCACTAAACCGCTCTAGCGCACTTACCCGCGGGAGCGTTGGTAGTAGTATATATTTGACCACATGGTAAAAACTACGTGGGTCAACTCCACTGTTAATATTGGATATACTACGACATAGCTAATTAATATGTATATATAAGACGCTCAGGTTCCTTCGGCACATTTATTATCGATACTGAACGGCATCAGGTATGAGCGGACGACCTCTTGACGTTCTTGAAGCTGCGCTTGATGATACTGTCACTATCACACTTAAAGATGGAAGTGCTTATCATGGCACACTTGCGGGATATGATCAGCATATGAACGCTGTACTTGACCCGGCGATGGCGTCTGAGACTGTGGATCCAGGTACGTTAGACGTCACAGAAGTTGAAGACACAACGATTATACGCGGCGATAACATCGTTACAATTAACGTATGACTGGTGCTGGTACTCCAAGTCAAGGGAAGAAAAACACGACAACGCATGTGAAGTGTCGTCGATGTGGGGAGAAATCCTACCATACTAAAAAGAAGGTCTGCTCGTCCTGTGGCTTTGGGAAATCCGCAAAACGACGTGATTATGAGTGGAGTTCAAAGACTGGCGATAACTGAATACACTTTTTCTGTGACGCCTTCGAAGGACATTCAATAACTAACTGAGAGGTTGAATATGTATATTCTCCTATAAGTAGAGAAATCCATTTGTAATTATACTGAAATAACTTGATGTGCCGTCATCCCTGATCGTATCTGGAGATCAAATTCGGGGATATTGGGAATATGCTGAACTACTCATTGGATTGAGGTAGGCGTCCACATCCCAGCTCATCGGGTACGATTCGATGATTAAAACTCGAATCAATATCATGCCATATTGTATTTGCCGCTAGTCTCATAATCGGATGTGTATTGACATCCTCCCGGCGCGAAAACGCGAGGATTCCAAGCTCAGTGGGTTATGTCATCGACTGTTGGATTCGTCCCCACAGCGGGGTTTTCTTCTTATACTTCCGTAAATTGACTTTTTTGAACGGTACACCTATTGCCGAGATACATGATATGCGTACATGGACGATTCATGATCAGACAGAGACGCCGAATGTGTATGCCGTTGTGGTCTGTACCATATCGAAGATGAAAGTCGATTACACCATCGTGAATCATCATATCCCTGATATATTCAATTGAATCATGAATAAACCACGCTATAATACTGATTGACCTATACATATGCATGATCATGCATATATTATCCTCATCTGATGGTCGAAGACAGCATATGAACGGGTTTTTAGCCCCTAGCGATTGTACGATTATGTATGTCTGACGGGCGGGACGTGACCCCCACACCCGGACGTGCGATAGAGTCAGGAACGGAATCGAAATCCGAAACAAAACCGGACGCTAATCCAGACGCGGAGACAGGCGGAGGCGGAGACGCAGGCGCAGACGCAGGCGCACATAAAACCAAAGAACTAGATTCTGAAGTACTATCTCAACTATCAGCAGATCGTGACGATATTAGTACAGAGGATAAGATTGAGACTAAGACTAAGACTAAAATTAAGGCTGGGAATGAAAGTGATCATAATGCGGATAATAACCACAGCAATGCAATCGATCAAACGACCGATCTAAAATCAGCATCATCACTTAACTCGGGGACGTCAGTCCCGATTTCACAACCGTCGAAAATTAGCTCTTCAGAAGATAAACAACAAACACAGAGACAGACAAATTCGGGGTCCGGACCAACCGAGAAATGTGGTGTTGTTGGTGTTGCACTCACGGACCGTCGTGCTGCACGACCCCTGTATTACTCATTATACGCGTTACAACACCGTGGACAGGAGTCTGCAGGGATTGTCACGCACGATGGATTCCAACAACACAGCCACGTAGAGATGGGGCTCGTCGGTGATGCGTTTGATGAATCAGATCTCAACACGCTCGCAGGCGGAACGGGGATTGGGCATGTTCGGTATCCAACCTCTGGCGGTGTCAACGCCTGTTGTGCACAGCCATTTTCTGTTTCATTCAAATCTGGCTCGCTTGGGCTTTCGCATAATGGGAATCTTGTTAATGCGGATGAGATTCGCGATGAACTCGAGTCACTCGGTCACGCATTTACCTCAGATGGTGATACCGAGGTTATTGCGCACGAACTTGCTCGCAACCTGCTTGAGGCAGATCTCGTTCGTGCTGTCAAGCAAACCATGGAGCGAATTCACGGGTCATATGCACTGACTATTATGCATGATGAGACTGTGCTTGCTGTCCGTGACCCCGAAGGGAACCGCCCGCTTTGTATTGGTGAGGTTGAGGATGGATATGTTGTTGCCTCAGAGTCTGCTGCGATTGACACGCTTGATGGTGAGCTTGTTAGGGATGTCCGACCGGGCGAGCTTGTTGTACTTGATGCTGACGGCTCTGGATTTGAGTCATATCAACTCACTGATCGTCAAAATACGGCACACTGCTTCTTTGAGCATGTTTATTTTGCCCGACCAGATTCAGTAATCAATGAGACACTTGTGTATGAAGCGCGACGGAATCTTGGTCGAAAACTATGGGCTGAACAAGGAGTTGAGACAGACGTTGTTATGCCTGTCCCCGATTCAGGTCGTGCGTTTGCCTCAGGATATGCCGATGCGGCGAATGAAACGACTGCTGATGGTGATATTCGAGAGACAACCAGTACAAATGACGATGCGATTGAGTTTGCTGAGGGATTAATGAAAAATCGGTATGTCGGTCGGACATTTATTATGCCAACGCAGGATGAGCGTGAACGCGCTGTCCGGCTAAAGCTGAATCCAATCAAAAGCACTGTTGAAGGGCGATCAGTGACAATTATCGATGATAGTATCGTCCGAGGAACAACATCACGGCAACTTGTTCAACTTCTCCGCGATGCTGGTGCGTCTGAGGTCCATGTTCGGATTGGCGCTCCACAGATTATTGCTCCCTGCTATATGGGAATTGATATGGCCTCACGTGATGAACTCATTGCTGCTGATAAATCGACTGAGGAGATTCGCGCAGAAATTGATGCTGACAGCTTGGGATATCTCTCTGTTGATGCGGTTGCAGACGTGCTTGGTGAACATCGCTCGGATCTTTGTCTTGGATGTGTCACAGGCTCATATCCATACGATATTGATAATGAGGATAGTGACCGCGATGTCACGCGACCAGTCATCGCTGGACCCGATACAGGGGCAGACGCAACAAATCAAGAAAATGAATCAAAACAGGAAACTGCATCCGATGGTGAGCCAGCGCGCGCTGATGATTAATAGATAACAGATGCATGAGTTATTTCGTATTCTTCGATAGAAATAGAGTCATACATACTATGATGAATTCTTTCGTATCGGAAATTGGACTATATTATATCATTAATCTGTAATTTAACAGGCTGAAAGAGGAGTCCTCAAGGAGCGACCGAGCGCACCGCATGAGGGAGCGAGTAGGGTGAAATAGTTTATTCACTTGGTGCGACAAAAACATTATATTTCAGATCGTCCTCGTGCAGCTCCTCAAGAATTCGATCCTTGAGTACAGAAGACGGATGATGAAGCCCTGCTACCCGTTCTTCTATTTCATCGAAGCTTTCAAACGGTCCACGCTTTCGCTGATCAAGGATATTGTTTCGAAGTTTCTTGCCAATCCCTGGAAGTAGGTTCAATTGATGAAGTCGAAGCGTGATTGGTTGAGCATCGTTATAGAAGTCGACAAATCGACGTTCGTTTGTTTTGATGATGTCTTCAACCGCGTACTCAACCTCGTTCTGTGCGGTGTTGGATAGGTCTGCATAGCTTATTTGTCGAAATTCATCGACCAACTCACGGGCTTCAGTCGGACCAACAACAACACGATCACCAATTGAGATATCGATATCTGCGTCTGCATCAAGCGTCAACTCATATAACCGGAAATCGCGTTCTCCAAGGCCATATGCTAGTGGGTCACGCTGATGTCGCGGGCGATTATTATCAGCGCGCCCATGTGGCAGATGATCAAGAATAACCGCATGCCGGATATCTGTCTCAGCGTCCGCACTCGTATTACGACCGTCACTTTGATCCGACTTATCGACGGAATTAGCGTCGGCGTCCTGGCTCTCGGTCATGGTTATGACAATATGTACGCCGAGTGTACACTTAAATAATGAGGCAGGAAGCAGATTGGATGCACCAACATCATCCACTCAGTACCGTAATATGTCGTTATGCTGATTATTTTATGCGTACTTTTTGACAGTGTTGAGGATTGCATCTAGTTCGTCGCCATTAAGTGCATATCGTTCTTGAGCAAAGACGGCGCGAAGTTCATCGCGATCCTGTGGAAGGAGATCAGCAATTTTGATTGCTGTCGGTTCATCGACTTTCTCCTCAGTGAGTAGTTCATCAACAAGTTCGCGTGAATCTGACGGATCAAGATCAGCAAATCTATTTACATGTTCGATGGCACGCGCGAGTTCATATCGAAGGTCACGGTCAGCCTCAGCAGCACGTTCGGCCTCAATATTTTGAAGTAATAGTTTGACTTCCGAAACGGTCTGATAGTCATCATCGAGTTTTTCTTTAAAAATTGTCATGTGTACTGAGGGTAGCTGTGATATTGACGGCAGCGAGGGCTATGGTATGATCAGGACTTATGAGATCAGTGTGAGAGCGGAGTGCACATTCGTATCGTCGCACGCTCATGTCTTATTCTTGAGCGCGGAGATGTGCTGGGCGCGCGATGAGCGTTTTCTCTTTTCCACCGTCAATAATCTTAATTTTGAATGCTCGTCCTTGTTTTCCAGTTACCTCTCCAGTATGACCGTTAAACCGGGGATGAAATCGACCTTCACGAACGCTTGGGTCAATTCGAAGGTGGACTTTTTGTCCTTCATCATATTCTTGAATCGCTCGCTGAGGTGGTGACATCCCTCGTTCGCGCGGGGAGTTCGAAAGTTTATCGCGAGTTCCAGTCATTGGACCGTTCGAACTTGGCATTATTGTTGGTTCTATCCTCGACAAATGTATAAAACGCACGTTCCGTGGCTGATCTAATAGCATGTTGAATATGGGGAAACCGCAAGCAAAAATTAAGCCATCCGCTGTAATATAACGTAACCATGGCGCAAGATTACGCAGGCGGGACCGAGCAACTTCCTGGCGAGACCGTTGTACATACTGAAGATACCGGAGAAGCAATGCACGATGATTCAAGTTCAAAAGTTGAAACATTTGGACTCGGCGTCTCAGCAGCACTCCTAATTGGCGCGGTCGGTGGAGTCATTGGAATGTGGGCGTTCCCAGTCGACGGAGCTGTGCCGTTATTCGTCGGACTCGGAGTCGGGTTTATTCTATCACCAGTCGTTGGCTTGGGGATGTTGTGGCGTCAAGGCTAATAGATCAAACCTGGCTCTGAGCACATTAAATATGAATTCCTATACACACATTCGATTCAGTGCGCATGAGAAGTGAAAACAAGAAAGAAGAAAGATGAAAAAGGAGCGAACGTGAAACTGGTGAGTGGCTAATCGCGTAGAGTTCAGTGTCCACTACAGTGCTGCGCGCACATCATTGCATCAGATGCGACCGACATTCTCAACGGCAACGCTTTCGACACCAGTGACGTCGCCAAATGACTCCTCAACAGCCTCGGTCCCACCGGCGTCATCCGGGACAATGACTGTCGGAAGAAGTGCAACGAGCCCAAACGCTACGTCATCTCGTTCAAACCCATTTATTTTCGCGCCTTCTGGTAGCGATTGTTCAAGTCGTTCTTGGAGTTCATCAAGATCAATATCAGGGCTGTCTGGCATGACCTTGATCTTTGCAGCTACCTTTCCCATTGTTAGGGTCCTCTGAATCCACAATCAGGACATTCATACAGATTGCTTTGCTTTCGACACTTCGAGCATCGTGAAATATCACACCCACACTCTGGGCAATCGAACGTAGCAGCACTCATCCCAGAAATGTTGATACCGCAGGACACACATTGTCTGGCGTGTCGCTGGTCGGACTGACTCATATACTCCCATAGACCAGCCAGTGAGGTTTAACCGTTTCTTTTCATCACTCCTGAAATACTCACAGCTCGCAGTTCATAAAGCCAACAGCTGCACTTCGTGAGAAAGTAATGAAGAAATAGATGAGATATCATCGTTATCAAGGAATTCATCAAAATGACTGTTCGACATCAGCAATGGATAATCACATGAGTGCAACGGGCCCCAGCAAAACACCCATGAGATGGACACGACGGACGCCAATACGTGGTGGAATGAGCCCAATAAGCGTTGAGAGAGAAAACACAGCACCACCAAGAAGACCACCAAATCCGACTGCAAGCCCGGTGATAAATATTAATACACAGCCGACGAGCGGCTGACGTGGTAGACGTCGAACAACGGTGAGATACCATTCACCAACAGTCACTAACAGCACGATACCGAGTGATGCGGCAAAGATAACAATCAACAGTAGTGTGAGAAGACCGGCTGGTGCCTCACCACTCACCTCTCCAAGTGTTGAAAGCGCCACCGTTACCCCACTACGTGGTGACCCCAACACAACTAATGATGCAACGGCGAAGACGGCTGTCGCTGTATCAGCCCCGCTTGTTGCAACAACATATGGTCGATCTGTCTCATCTGCATCAGTCTCACCGCCTGCTCCCCCAAGTGCAAGTGTCGCTGCCACTCCGGCTGAAACCCCTGGAAGATACCCAACAAGTGCTCCACCACCAGCACCAGCAAGTGCTGCTCGCACTGTTTTTTTCCCTGAAAGTCCGACAGCACTTCGTTGTTGTGGGGGGATTTCTCCATCGCTCCCAAGTGCATCTAATAGTACTGGCGTACCAAACAACCCTGCAAAGATTGGTCCAAGCATTGACTCAGCTCCAGGTGGGGCAATTGGTCCTGCAGCAGGCAAATCAAGCGTGAGAATGCCGAATCCCGTTGCAAGAACAGCACAACAAAGACCACCAATACGAGCTTTCCATGTCGATTCAGTCCCAGCAAGCGCAAGCGCAACGCCAATCAAGAGCACCGGAAGAACCGATCGCAGATGCTGCTCTCCAGCGGAGATTATCCATGACAGTGGAAGTGCAAGGGTTACTGCAACAACCAAAGCAATTGCACTTCCAAGCGCTGATAATCGAATTGCTTCATGCCCACAGCCATTGAGTACAAGTCGATGTCCAGGAAGAACACCGGGTGCAGTCGCCGCCTCAGGGACACCAAGAACAAGCCCGGGGACAACAGAAAGAAATGTATGTACAATACCGCCTGCAAGAACAGCTGCACCGACAGCGACAGGTGAGCCTGGAAGTGTTGGCGCAATCCCAACAAGTAAAAATGCAACGCTGTTAACATGGAATCCTGGAACAAGCCCTGTACAAGTGCCGAGTGTTGCACCAAGACATGCATATCCAAGAATCGCCGCTGCTGCGGTGATGTGAGACCCCTCAATTGCCAGTGGCAGAAATATCGGTAACGTCGCTGTCGAGGCTGAGGTTGAGGCTGATATTGATATTAATAATGATTCTACAGCGGGTATAACTGTCACAGTAATGAGGATTGCTGACGGATTACTACATCAACCTATTCTATACACTCATTAGGATATGTCAGTATCCAATGGTCTGTGATATTATTAAAATAAGCGTGGGTATAGATATCGACTGCACATCATCAAGCCCCGAGATACCGGTTCTATATACTGCACATGCCATCACGGCGATTGACAACGGTTACCTCGGTTTACAACCAGAAATGACTGTTACCAGGTTATTATTAGCCGAAGAGGTTACCAAGCCCTTCACCAGAGGCTTCATCATCTTCATCATCTGCTTCATCGGCTTCTTCTTCCTCTGTCTCGTCTGGTTCTTCCTCGTCGGTATCAGCTTCGTCCTCAACTTCAGCTTCACTTGCAGCACCAGCACCTGCTGCAGGAGCGGGGGCTGCGGCAGCCGTGTCAATGGCTTCCTCAATGTCGACATCTTCAAGTGCGGCGACAAGTGCTTTGACGCGGGAGTCCTCAACATCGACTCCAGCTGCTTCAAGCACTTCTGTGACGGCATCTTCGGTAATCGATTCGCCTGATTCATTCAGTGTAAGAGCTGCGTAAATGTATTCCATTTTCGTATTCCTCGTTTTGTGATATTCGTGATTTTATTTTATCTTCTGTGTGATGTTTGTGTGCCGGTACGACGTGTGATGAGATAAGTGGCTGTTTGTCTATCCGTGGATTTAGCCGAACATCGCACCAAGACCTTCAGCGCCGTCATCGTCATCATCGTCGTCAGTATCAGCCGCCTCATCATCACCATCTGCAGACTCATCACTATCAGCATCAGAGCCCGCATCCGTTTCTTGATCTACATCTTGATCAGTCGTTGATGATGCCTCCGGCTGAACAGGCGTTTCAATATCCTGTAGCTCCTCTGGGAGCGCATCCTCATCGTCGATATTCGCTGCGATTGACTGCACTTGTGCGTCTGCCTTTGCAATGAGATCCGGTAATACTGCTGGATCCTCAATACTAGCAGATACACCGAGTGCTTTTGCATCGCTTACGGCGTTTGCGAGCAATATCGGTGTTGTTTGTGCGGTCGGATAACTCGCATTGACCGAAAGATTGCGTGCTCCTGCAGCAGCCGATTGAATGTCGCTTTGATATGCGTCAATGTCTAATTCAAGCTCATCCGGCTCGAAAAGAACATCATCAGCAAAGACACCGCGAAGGTCAAGACCGACCTCTTTTGGTTCGATTCCAAGTTCAGCAAGAACACCTGAAAGCTCACTGGAGACTTCTTCTCCGGAATCAAGCACCTGTGATTCCTCAGTGACCTTGATTGACCCATCCATAATCCGTGCAGATGCGCCAACTTGCTGAAGTTCCCCAACAAATGGTCCAGGGTCAACACCTGTATCGCCTTCAGGAATAACGATATCATTTGGTGCGACCTCACCAGCACTGATTGGTGCTGGTGTCTTTGATGCCTCAAGTTGCTTGTACAATCCAAATGGATTGTCATTCGTGCCGACAAGCGCAACTTGTCCAGCAACGAACGTAGTAAGTTCCTCACAGCCATCAGCAACCTCTTCGAGCGCACGGGTAGTGAGTGTGTTTCGGCTCATCCGTATTGCGGCGCTTCCATAGAGGTCACGGCGCATACTCTGAAGTTGCCGACTTGGTATTCCAGCGACATTGACAATCCCAATGGAATCATACTGGTCAATGAAAGAAACGAGTTCATCAACTTCCTCACGTTTCCACTCAGGAATTGTATCGGTTCTGCGCGCGGCTGCGGTAGCACTATTGCTCATGCAGGCACCTCGACAGCCGGTCCCATTGTCGTTTTAACATACATTGAGTCGATATTTAATGGACCTTTTTCAAGAGTCGCCTCAAGTCGACGGATAATAACATCGACATTGTCAGCGATCTCCTCAGAGTCCATGTCCTGAGCACCGACACGGGTGTGGAATGTTCGACGCTCGCGTGAGCGAATCTGGACGGTATTTTGCATTCGGTTAACCGTCTCAACAACATCATCATCGGGCTGCAAAGGGGTTGGCATCTTTCCACGTGGACCAAGAATGGTCCCAAGGAATCGACCGATATCTTGCATCATGCCTGCCTCAGCAACAAAGAAATCGATCTCGTCTGCGAGGTCCTTTGCAGCGTCGTCATCATCACCTAACTCTTCGAGTTCGTCTCCGCTGAGTACCTGATCAGCGACATCCTCAGCTCGAAGGGCGGTTTCGCCACTTGCAAAGACAACAATTTGTGTTTCCTGACCGGTTCCAGCGGGCAGGACCACAGACTCATCAACACGGTTCGACGGATCGTTTAAGTCAAGATCGCGAAGATTGACAGCGAGGTCAACCGTTTCACGGAAGTTCCGTGTCGGTGCCTCATCAATCGCGCGCGAGACTGCATCAGTTATCGTATCTGCCATTATTCACCTCCGTAGTACGCAGGATTGCTGCTACGGGTCAGTGAAACAGGCATCTGCCTGTCTCATTAAAACGAAGGAACATCTGCTTTTTAAGTCCGTCGAAGCGCGCACGAGATATGACGTATCGAGCCTAGAGACGCTTGATTATGATATTTCTGGGGATGTTATCCGACGTCCATGCGGGGTTGGTATACATACGCTCCTTGAGCTAAGAACGGTGACACCTCGCTACAAGATTAAAATTGAGGCAATTAACTCAATTCCGAGTCCGAGTACCTTTTAGTATGAGTGGGTTATGATGATAATCATGCACCCGTCCGATGCAACACGGCAACTTCGGTATGCGGTTACCACACAGACGGATCAATACGATTATGCGATTAGTCATTGGGAGGCAAACGCGTATGAAGACGTCTTTGCTGATGTGATTGATAGCGGCGACCTCTCAGATGTAATGTCTGTCGTTAAGCGACTCAGTGCTGAATTTGATAATGGTACTCGACCCTCTGTGGCAGAAGCACGTGAACTCGCAGACAGTGTTCTCACAGCAGGTGGACGACCACTAACCGATGGTGGCGACACAAACTGAAAACGATCACTCAGCGCACATACGTATTATCCCATACATGACGGGTAATCCGACATTCTCGGGTAGCGGATAGTAGCAGACTATACCAGTTTGCTAGCAATCACAAAGTGCCGGAGGATATTCGTGGTATCTAGCTATGGATATTTCTGATGAGATTTCTACGAGAGAGTTTCTATTGTTCTCTTCAGCGTCCATTGATACTATGATATATACTTATTCAACGGAAAATCAGCAGTGGTATCCTTGTTTTGGAATGTCCCCGATATTACTTGAATGTGGATCTTGGTATCGTAACTGGCTCCTCATTTCTCCGTGGATCTGAGATGTTCGCAGTCACCTGCATGAATGGTTTTTATTCCATTATTGGTCTGTACAATAAGCGCACCAGGAGTCTGGATATCAACAGCAACTCCTTCAATAGTCTCTCTGGGGGTTGTGATGCGTACTCGCTGATTAAGCGTTGTGCTGTGTGTTCGCCATGCATCTATGATATTGTCTAAATCAATTGGATTTGTGAGTTCGGCAAATGAGTTGAGTAATCGTTGGAGAAGTGCCCGTCGGTCAACCGCCCCAATGACTGATTGAAGACTTGTCGCTTCAGGAGGGAGCGCTGTCGAATCGACATTAGCGTTTAAGCCAATGCCGACGATAAGCCATGAGACTTGATCTGCTTCGCCTGCGGTTTCCGTCAGAATCCCGGCGATTTTTCGGCCATCAGACGGATTTATCTCTGGAGTATCACGGGAGAGAAGTACATCATTTGGCCATTTGATGTTCACATCGATTCCACACTGTTGGACTGCACGGACAACAGCAACGGCAGCGGCAAATGTATAGACCGGGAGTTCCGCTGGTGAGCAGTGAGGGTGAAGAAGAAGACTCACCCAGATACCACCGCTCGGAGATGACCATTGCCGATCAAGACGACCGCGACCACCCGTTTGGGCATCAGCAACAACAGCAACGTCATCGGTAGTACCCATCTTGGCGAGTTCTCGAGCGCGGTCATTTGTACTCTCATATTGGTCAGCATACTCAATCCGATATGATGCCTCAAGTCCAAATGTGATTGCTGGTCCATTATATCCTGTTACACTGGCTACATAATAGCCATCAGGACCGCTGTCAATCTCAAAGCCAGCATCACGAAGCGCCTCAATATGCTTCCAGATAGCTGCCCGCGATATATTGAGACGAGTTGCGAGTGTTGGTCCACTCATAGGAGCGGAGCTATCATGTAGCATCTCAATAAGGCGAGATCGTGTTCTATTCATTGATTGATATGTTTCGAGACTCGGTGTTTATTTTGGTTCAATTACTTGTCACACTAGTGAGCGAAACGATAGCCGTAATAGATGCCATTATTACGTCCAGAGTAAAATTAACTCCGTTACCGTTATTGTCAGCATCTCTCAGTATTTGAAGTGTGGATTGGGTGGAGAGATTCATATACAATTCACTCAAGTATAACAATTGGATCCCCGGTATCGACACTGTCGCCCGCTGAGACACACACTTGTGAGACAGTTCCACCACGTTCACAGGTAATATCATTTTCCATCTTCATTGCTTCGAGCACACACACGACATCACCAGCCTCGATTGTGTCATCTTCAGTGACTTCAACTGAGAGAATTGTCCCCTGCATATCTGCACTCACTTCCTCACCATCACCGGCGGCGACGGTAGAGGCATCATTTTCGGTATCGGTCAACGCCTCGTCTGGGCGAGAGCGTGTTGAGCGGGAGTTCGAATCGCTACTTGCAGCTTCAAACGCGTCACTCTCCAGATCCGGCAGTGGAACTTCCGGGGTTGTCTCCTCAGTGAGCGTCACGTCAAATCGTTTGTTATTCACCTCAACAGTAAATGCACGTTCAATCGTATCATTCGATCCTACATCATCACTCGATAGCTCATCTGACGTTGAACCACCTCGTTGCTCGACAGCACGCTTGATGCGTTCAGGATCAAGTTCGTGATCAAGATATTTTGTTGTATGCTCTCCGTTGCAGAACCGCTCATCGGTAAGCATGAGTTGATGAAACGGAATGATTGTTTCAATGCCGTCAATGTCGAACTCAGCGAGTGCACGCTCAGAGCGGGCAAGACACTCTGCCCGGTTATTAGCGCTAACAATAACTTTTGCAATCATCGAATCATAATCACCACCGATACTATCACCTTGTCGAACGGCATCATCAACTCGGACACCAATTCCACCTGGTGGGTCATATGTTGTGAGCGTGCCTGTAGTTGGTGTGAAATCTGCGTCAGGTTTCTCAGCGTTAATTCGATACTCGATAGCGTGACCGTCAGTTATCACATCGGATTGCTCAAAAGAAAGCGGTTCACCCGCGGCAACGCGCAGTTGCCATTTCACGATATCGATACCTGTGATTGCTTCAGTAACGGTGTGTTCAACCTGAATACGCGTGTTGACCTCCATAAAATAAAATTCCCCATCCTCAACGAGGAACTCAACTGTTCCAGCGTTGGTGTACGCCGCCGCTTGAACGCCGCGACGAGCTGCTTCGCCGATTTCATCGCGTAAATCCGGTGACAATGCAGGTGAAGGTGCTTCCTCAATGACCTTCTGATGACGCCGCTGTAGCGAACAATCACGTTCGCCGAGATGTCGAACATTGCCATGATGATCAGCAATGATTTGTACTTCGATATGTCGAGGTTCGTCTAAGTACTTCTCAACATACACAGAATCATTATCAAAATACGCCTCACCTTCTCGTTGGGCTGTCTCTAGCTGTGATTCGACATCATCAGTCTCACGAACAACTTGCAGTCCACGCCCCCCGCCACCACCCTCTGCTTTGATTGCGACTGGATACCCATATTCAGCCGCAATTGATTCCACCTCAGAGGCTGATTCAACTGGATCAGTGGTTCCTGGGACAACAGGCACATCCGCAGATTGCATGAGTGATCGGGCTTTCGTCTTCTCACCGAGTTGTGCCATTGCATCCGAACTTGGACCAATCCACGTCATATCAGTTGACTCAACAGCCGCAGCGAACGTTGCATTCTCCGCTAAAAACCCATATCCTGGATGAATTGCGTCTGCGCCCGCCTGATTACCGGCGGCAATAACCGCATCATGATTTAAATATGAGTCAGCTGCCCGTGCTGGACCAATGTTGTATGCTTCATCTGCATATTGAACATGTCCGGCGTTTCGGTCAGCCTCGCTGTAGACAGCGACTGTCTGAACACCTAATTCATCACAGGCACGCATCACCCGTACGGCAATCTCTCCCCGATTAGCAACGAGAACCTTATTGAACATATACGCCAGATTATCCGCAGTGGTTACCTTTATGTATCGATTTTATATTAGCAAAAGAGCTTAATTAGTGATTCCAGATTGCTTGTTTTTTATTTTCTTTGAGACGATTCGTAATATCAGTATTATATTATTGGATTCACCAGTGTTCACCCTTATATCCGTCATCAATCATCTCAGTTGCTACATCAATGAAGACCCGTCATAGACCGCTAGAATGTATTCAGCCAACTCAGTGCAGAGAAATCCAAACCGCCTTATGTAAGTGACACCCAGACTCTCAGTATGACAGTTCGCGTTGGAATCCTTGGTGCAACAGGTGCAGTCGGACAGCGGTTCATCAAATTACTTACCAACCACGATACATTCGAGCTTGCAGCACTCACTGCCTCAGAGTCGAGTGTTGGAAAACAATACTCTAATGCGGCAAAATGGCGAATTAATACACCGATCCCCGAGAATATCGGGTCAATGACAGTCAAATCGACAACGCCAGATGCCATTTCTGACGATATTGATCTCCTGTTTTCATCGCTACCATCTGACGTTGCTGCTGATGTTGAACCAGCGTTTCTTGAGGCGGGATATGTTGTTTCGTCGAATTCCTCAAATGACCGGATGTCGGCGGATATTCCATTGACAATTCCAGAAATCAACCCTGGACATCTGGATCTCATTGAGGTACAACGTGATAATCGAGGATGGGATGGGGCTCTCGTGAAGAACCCAAACTGTTCGACGATTACGATGGTACCAACACTTGCTGCGCTTGATCAATTTGGACTCGAAACAGTGAGTGTTTCGACACTCCAAGCGGTATCGGGAGCAGGATACTCTGGGGTGACATCAATGGAGATTATCGATAACACAATCCCATACATCGGTGGTGAGGAACCGAAGATGCAACAAGAATCTCGGAAATTGCTTGGTGAGTTTGACGGCGCCTCAGTTTCGCTACATGAGATGGATGTCGCGGCGTCCTGTAATCGGATTCCAACGCTTGATGGACATCTCGAGAATGTTTTCGCGGAGACAACAGCAGATGTGAGTGCTGAGGAAGCCATCGATGCGATGGAGTCAGTTCCTGGCGCAGATCTCCCGTCCTCGCCTGATCAGTTAATCCATGTATTTGACGACCCAAGTCGACCGCAGCCACGACTTGATCGTGAGCGGGGTAATGGTATGCAGATATCTGCTGGAGGGGTGACGGTGACGGATGCTGGATTGAAATACAATTGTCTTGCACACAATACTATCCGCGGAGCCGCGGGTGCGTCACTGCTTAATGGTGAATTATTGGTCGACGCCGGATGGGTGTAAAATAGCGTATTAATCGGGGAATTTCACCGGATGTGATATGAACTCCAAAGAGTGGTTATTCATCATCGAGTAGATAGACTCTTTCTAAGTGCTCACATTCAATATAAGCATATCTGAAGATATTTTCTACTCAATGAGCGACGAGTGTGGATTCTATTCACTGGCTCAAGAAGAGGTATAGAAGTAGTGCCGCTAAAATATCTAAAATATCATATGACGCGGTTTTGCAGTGGGTCGTCGGTATCAAATCTGCGGACATTTTCTGCAACAATATCTGCGAGTCGCTCCCAATACTGTGGTGTATGACCTGAGTTGTGTGGCGTAATAAGAACATTCTCAAAGTCCCACAGCGGGTGTGATGATGGAAGCGGCTCTGGATCCGTCACATCAAGTAATGCACCACGGATTTCACTTGTTTGAATCGCTCTGACAAGTGCATCGGTATCAACAATCGGACCACGGGCAATATTGATTAATACAGCCTCCGGTGGCATTGTGCGAAATGCTTCTGCATCAAACAATCCAGCCGTCAGATCTGAAAGTGGGCAAGCAACAACAACGTATTCCGAACGTGCAAGTGCGTCATATACCGCAGCATCTGAAAAGCTGACAACTTCGTCTGTTGGACCACCCTTTTCAGGCGAGTAGCGAACACCGATGGTATGCACATCAAACGGTTTTAATCGCTTTGTTACTGCCATTCCGATTGTTCCAAGACCGAGTATACAAACGGTTGATCCCTTGAGTTCATACGACTGAAATGACCGCCATTCGCTGCGTTCACCGCGGTGCCATGCAAGGTGGAATTGTCGAGCAAATGAGAGAATACCGCCAATAACATGCTCAGAAATATTCGGACCGTGGACACCCGAGGCATTTGTGACGGCAATATCTGCAGTCTCAAATGCCTCTGTCTGGAGATGACCTGTCCCAGCGTATACGCAGCCGAAAAGTGAGAGATTATTTGCAACAACCGGGTCGTCTGTTGATACATCATGATCTGGTCCGAGAGAAACGCCTGTTGGAAGTGAATATCCAGTAACAATCTCCGCATTCGCGAGTAATTCCCGCTCCTCGACGGGAGTCTGAGCGAGCGTGACTGTTCGATCAGGCAAGCGCTCGCGTAAGCACTCAGCGTACTCTTCAGCAGGGAGCCCATGTATTTTCTGTTTGAGTACGACAATGCCCGGATCAGAGGTGGTCGTATCGATTACATCTGTCATCAACATACAGGCGTACTCGTGACCAGAATATATCAGTTATTGCTCATCGGCTCTGTGAATGATCTTGCATCGTATCATAAGACGTTCACTCGATGGGTAGACACAGGCTTACAGTCACGGTGTTTAATATCCATCCAGACGCTATAATATGTATATGGAGCGATTCGACGTTGCTGTTATCGGGGGAGGTCCAGCGGGCGCAGCGGCTGCGCGTGCGGCTGCTGTGAATGGAGCCTCTGCGGTGGTCCTTGAGCGCGGTGTCCCACGTGCAGACCGACCAGGTCAACTCGGTCCAGATTCGACTGATGCCGCGGGAATTCTTGATTATTGGGTGGATATTATGGATATTGACCCCGAGGAGTTTCCTGATGATGTAATTCTTGATGAACTTGATCAGGCGACATTTATCGGACCGACGGAGTCTCTGACCCTTGAGTCAACGGGAATTGACTCCTCATATGATAATTTTGGATTTTGCATGCATCGTGCACGATTCGATGATTTCCTTCGTGAGCGCGCTGAGGATGCCGGTGCTACCTATCGTGTTGGGACCGCCGTCCGAGATGTCGAGACAAGCGCGAATCAAATTACCGCGACAGATGGTGGTGTCGCAGCCGATGTTTCCCATGCCACGAACGCAGGACCACGACATACAATTCAACTTGCTGATAATACCAATATTGGTGCCTCAGTCGTTATTCTCGCTGATGGACCACAGCGACAGGTGACGAATCGCGTTCTCGATACATATCTCTCATTTGATGTGACCGACCGACTCTCGACCCGTGATGCAAATCATATTGCATATCAAGAGCATCGTGAGTTGCCTGCTGCGGTTGCTGAGGAGGTTTCACGCTCGATTCTGTTTTGGTGGGGACATATGCCCGGACACACAGCGTATCCATGGATCTTCCCGAATGATGGAAACATTGCACGAATTGGGTTGACAATGCCGATTGGGCTGACACTTGATGAGGTTTCTGACCCGGATTCATATCCATTACTCAATGCTGATGATGAGCAACTTCCGCGTGGAAGTGAGTATATCGAACGCCTTCTTGAACAGGAATATGGTGACCGATATGATATCCCTGAGGATTTCCCCCTCGTCGAAAGTCGTGGCAAAGATAATGGGACTGAAACATATGCTATTTCATCAACACGCCCAATTGATTCACCAGCAGAAGCAGGTATTCTAGTTGTCGGTGGAGCAATGGGAACGACGTCGGCATTTCACGAGGGTGGCGATCATACAGCGATGCGAACAGGTGCCATTGCAGGTGAAGTCGCTGCGACAGGCGAGCTCGAATCATACAATGATCGGTGGAAGGACGCTATTGGTGATGAGATTCTTCGAAATGTTGCAATGGCTGATATTGTCCGTGAGTATGAGCCAGACGACTGGGATTGGGCATTCAAAACAGCACAATCACTGCTCGATGACTCTGCAGGATACGGTATCTTTGATATTAATAATCTCACTGCGGGGATTGGTGCTGCCCGGCTTCTAACCAGATATAAACGAACGAAATTCCGCTATCGAAATGATAGATACGTTCAAATCCGCGAATCGGAATACGTGGTCTGAGTGCGATACATATCTGTCGAGTGATCTGAGAGACAAGACACAACGACCATTAACACTGAATATCTATTGATAACACGCACCCTTTGTCCCCGTCCGAGTATTCCTATTATAGGAGCGATGAACAGACGGCGAACCCGGGTGTGTAACATACATGGGATTGTCTGTACCCCAAACAGACCGCCTGACACGAGGGTTTCCCGGCTGATGTGGCATGCCGCCCAAAGATGATGCCGGTCGTTAGTGTCTCGGGCGACATTAATATCATTCACGTTATGTTTTACATACAAGCAGTGTCTCTGATGAAATGTAGTAAAAAATATAAAAAGTAACCAACGTATCGTCTACTACTTTGGTACCTATGGAAGTTCGAAGCCAACCATGGGAGAGGTAGATTCTTTCATCACCGAGGAAATAGGGTTGGTTCGGGACGACGGGGGAGCCAAATGGACCGAGGTCATCGTGCTTGGTATGGACTCTTGGCGACAGGCACAGGGACAGGTTGAGCGGGCACACCTCGTCTCGCCCGAGCGCGTGGAGTCGCTGGAGGAGCGGAAACCGTGAGTTCTGTGAGAAAGTCAGCGACCTCCAAGCGAAGGTCGACAAGCTGGATCGGGACGACAGGAAGATCGACGCCGCCGTCCGGGTACAGCGCATTGAGGCTTCGATCCTAAAGGTTCTGTGTAACAATATCGGGGTCAACTCTCCCAACTACATGAGCATCGAAAAGATCTCCGATAAGACCGGTCACGACTACGACACGATCGTCCAGCACGCAGTCATGCTATCGAGAGTTGAGTTTGGCGGCTACGTCCAGTTCGACCGAATGGAGGACAGTATCAAGTTCCAACGCGAGGATGCCTGCGAGAAATACTGTGAGGCCGCCGATATCGATGGAGTCACAGTCGATGGATGACGATGTGATTGGGGAGATCGTCGGCGAACTACGGGACGAGATCAAAGAGTTGAGACAGAAAAATCAGCGGCTCCGAGATGAGGCTGATGCGGAGGACGTCAAGCCACCAGCACCATCCAAATACGAGATCGTAGAATTTCTGATCAAAAAGAACTACGCCGACTCGTCCGAGCGACCGAAGCGGACATCATCGGATACCTGGAGTCCGAACAGCCGATGAGCAGCTCGAAAAAGAATAACATCCTCCCGGCGTTGCGCGTGTTTTTCCGCGAGTACCTCGACCGTGACGTATCTGACGAGTTCGAGATGCCAACGACGGGTCCCCAGCCCAATCCACGTGCCGACGAAAAATGAGTTTCAGACCTTCTACGCGGCTATTGAACGACCTAAGTACCGAGCGATTTTTTTGATCTATGCTACGTCAGGGCTCCGCTCGACCGAGCTGTTAGAGCTCATCATGGAGGACATCAACGAGGAGATGCGGATGCTCGTGCCCAACAAGCAATCCGAGGTCAAGAAAACGTGGGCACCATTCCATAACGAGGAGGACGAAGCCGCTTTCGAGGCGTTCAAATCCCATTGTGACCCCGACGACGAACGAATCTTTCAGGTTAGCAAGCCGACGATGAACAAGACGTTTCGTGATCTCTCTGAAAAATCCGGTGTGAAGGTAACGCCGCAGATGCTTCGACGATTGTTCGCCTCTGAGATGGCCTCGCTCGGTGTGGACGCCAGCTACGTCGATGCCTTTTGTGGGCGCACGCCGACCTCTGTACTGGAACAACACTATCTGGACTACTCGCCACGTAAATTCAAACAGATCTACAGATTAACAGGCAGAGTGCCTCGGGGCTTGACCCCGAGGGTGAATGCCGTCACTATATGCCACAAATTTAGATATTTCTAGCGTTTAATACAGTGACAACGACCAGAAACAACCCATCAAAGTATGGAAATGAAGACCTCATTTCCTTCGCTGGTCGTTTGACAGTTTGGAAATGTGGCC
>P_A23_Liq_1_FmtDRAFT_1000014_pt1 | contig 33979 bp, 34 predicted proteins | sample PonA231FremontCA_FD_10235 | JGI IMG/M metagenome (IMG submission 10235) | reverse complement strand
AGCGTCGGGAGGAGCGCCGCGAGCAGCGTCGTGGCGGCGGCCGCCAGCGAGCCGTACACCGGGAAGTGGAGGGTCTTGCGGTGGGCCCCGAGGATGTCGAAGTCCGGGACGAGCCCACCCAACCCGGCCGCGGCGACGACGAGCCCACTCTCGACGGGGCCGACCGCGACCGCAGCCAGCCCGATCACGACGCCCGCCAGGACGTGTGTGGTGGCCATCATCGGCGGTGGTTGGTGGCGGCGGCTGTTAACGCTCTCGGGGCGGGACGAAACGCTTTAACGGCTCTCGCGTGGACTCGTAGGTACGGGACCGTGGGTTAGTGGTATACTCCGGGCCTTGGGTGCCCGTGACCCCGGTTCGAATCCGGGCGGTCCCACTCAGTACTTCGTCGACTGCAGACAGCTACAACGAGTACGCAGAACTATAACTCGGAGTTGGAAATGTCTGCTGGGAGGTCGTCCCGCGACTCCCGTCGCTGGTCGATCATCTCCCAGTTGCGTGCGAGATGTCCCTCTTCGACGTGCTCGTCTGGCATCTAAACCCGTGTAACGTGTCAGTGATACTCAGAGATTGGTGACGGCGTAGCGTGGATTTCGCCGACGAATAGTGAGTAATTGAACGAGAAACGACGAAACTCGCGACGGGTTTATCAACAATCACACGGTACGTATCGATAGAAATGAGCGAAGAGCTCGCAGAACTCACCGGCGGATTCGACCACTCGCCCCATAGGTCGATCACCGAGCGTGCGAGGAAGGCACGTGGCGAGCTTCGCGAATCGGAGACAGATTGGGAAGCGGTCGTGCAAGACCACCGCGAGGAAGGCGGCAAGAACGCCGGGCTGGGACGGCTGCGTCTCTAGATCCATTGGCTTTGGATCGTCACAGAAACTACCGAGCGTACGATGTCCGTGGTTACAGAATACGGAATTCTGCGAGGCCAAACCCACCACCAACGAAACGGCGATGTTTACATAAGCAGCTGTTGGTGGTGACGTGTGAGGCAGTGCAAGGGTTGGACTGTGGAGGATGGTGGTGGACCGAGTGCTAGAGCGTCGAGAATCATACGGAATCTAACAGCTTGGCACTGGGGTGACCTTGTGACTTCTGTACATGGGGCAGGAGCCACAGAAAGATTTAGACGTCGGGCAGCAGATAGGTGAAGACATGACTGAGGGTACCGTCTTGGACCTCTTCTGCGGGGCCGGAGGTGCCTCTCTGGGGTTCGTGAAGGCTGGCTTCAAGATTATCGGTGCCGTTGATGCGGACGCGACCGCGCTCGACATATATCGCAAGAACCTGTGCGAGACGGACCTCGACGAGTACCCCGGAGAGGTTGCGTTCGACGAACCACTGGCGGCGGACCTAAGCCGCGATCATCAGGACGAGGACGTAGACGACGATCTCCCGACAGTGACGTTCGCGGACATCCGCGACGAGTTCGGGCTCGAACAGGGCGAGGTGGACGTGATCTGTGGGTGCCCGCCGTGCCAGAACTTCAGCAGTCTTCGAGACACGAAGCCATGGCCAGAAGACAAGCCAAAAGATAGTCTCCTGCAGGCGTTCGTCGAGTTTATCGAAGAAGAGGTTCCTGACGTGGTGTTCTTCGAGAACGTCCGGAACATCATGAGTGCCGGCAGCGAGGAGAATCCGACGACGTACGTCGACTGGTTGATCCGGAATATGAGGGAGATCACACGAGGAGGTGACTCTTCGGAGGAGGGAGGATACGGGGTCGAACTTGATGTGGTGAACGCGGCGGACTACGGAGTCCCGCAGCGGCGGCGTCGGACGATCGGGCTGTTCGTGTACGGAGCCGCCGCCGACGAAATCTCGCTGCCGGATCCGACGCACGCTGAAGATCCAGACGCGGACGAGGAACTGGAGCCGTGGCGAACTGTCGGGGAGTGGCTAGATCGTGACTGGCTCCGCTCTGATCTGGAGTCGGGGGAACGACAGGACGGTAGTGTTGAGGGGTACGAGGCAGATCCCGCTCACCGGTCACGAAACCACCACACTCGGACAATCGAGCGGATGGAGGCAATCCGGCGGCACGGGTCGAAGTGGCGCGATCTCCAAGGAACGGACGACGAGGAGTACATCGTTGAGGCGCATCGGAATCTGGATGGTGGTGCCGGCTCGGAGTACGGGATCGTTGACGCCAACTCACCTGCTCCGACCCTGACCACTCGCTGTACCACTCCCAGCTGCGGTCGGTTCACTCACCCGGAGCAGAATCGCGCTCTTACCTTCCGGGAGGCGGCCCTGCTGATGACGTTCCCTCGGGAATTTGAGCTACCGGACAAGAACGACGCTGCGGAACGGGTCGTGGGGAACGCTGTTCCTCCTGAGATGGTAAGATCTCTCGCTGAGGGAGTTGATATCTAGTCGAGAAATCAGGTCTGTCCAGACGCATTCAAGAATTCGTCGTACCGATCTCTGCTACTTTCTAAGATTTCACCCCATGATTTTGGTTGCTCACCGTGGCCTCTTCTCCGGAGAACATTGTTAAGACTGTTCTCGTTCCGTCTATTAAGACCTATTTTGTCAGCTATTAGAATGAACTTGACTCCTTCAGGAAATCTCTTTTCTAACATTTCTTTATTTTCTTCTTCAAATTGGTCAAATGCTTCATCATAGTTTTCAAACCGGGTCAGATCACTGCCATTGAACGTATGTCCGGGTGGCTTGATTTCTATTACTATAAGAGAGTGGTCTCTTTTGACCATAATAAAATCAGGAATCTTTGAGTCTTTAGATGTGGTGGAGGTGGTAATCTCGTCCTCATATCGATTTTCATACCACTCCTCAAAGTCCTCTCTAAAACGACCGATTGAATTTTCTTTCGATATGGCCTTCCACTCCGGGTTTATTAGCCAGGTAGCACTCTCAACCAGAGATTGGAATTCCGACTCATCCTCAACCCCGTCACGCACCATTTTTTGGAGACTTTCTATGACCTCTACTTTTTCACGAGCAACTTGAGCTAATGAATGAGTTTCTGCTACGCTAGTTTTGCTAATCAGTCCTGAGAGTTCTTCAATATCCAGAGTGCCAGCTTCTGCTTCTTCACGTATCTGTTCAAAAGTACTCAAGACTAAATCATGTGGTGCAACTTGAAGTATAATTTCTACAAACCTGTCTAAGAACTCTTGATTATCAAGTTCGTCGCTATCAAGAGTTCCACCAAGCTTCCCTCCTAAGTCCTTGGCAGATTCCACGAGGTCTTCATCATCGAACCTTTCCTCTACTTTTTCTTCAAAGTCTGTCTTATCGAAGAAGTCCTCACGTGTCTTCTTTCTCTCCGGGCCTCTAGCCCTGTCTGCAACTTCTTTCACCATGTCTTGGCCCCACTCCTGCAGTATTCTGCCGTATTTGGTGTCCCAAAGTATCTCCTGTCTATTGGACCGAATACAGTCCATATCTTCATCAAGAAAGTCACAGTGGATCTCACCAACGAGGTACGACCGAATGGTATTCTCCATACTGAATCCAGACGATATCTTGAAATCTCTAGTAATAGTAGCTAACTTGTCTCTGACATAAATTCTTACACCTTGAGTTTCATTATCATATGATTGTGTTGCCAACCCCATCTTTCCTTCTACTGTATACTCTTCATCGCTGTTTTCAATCGGGAAATTTGATGTGTTGATCACTGTCTCGTCCTGCATAGGCTGTTCAGTCTCGCTAAGGTTGAAATCTCCATATTTCTCATTATTATCTTTTATTGTAATTTGGAAGTCTCCCAGCCCGTCAGCAAATCGATAGCTGAGCATATTCGCGAACTCTTCTTTATCTGGAACTTTTTTGTAATCAAAGTTTGTAAGTTTGATTTCTGTTCCAGTATGCTCCCGATACTCCCCGTCATGATCACACGGTTCCGGTTTATATTCTTCTGTTGAGGGTGTACTATCTATATCATCATATTCCATCTTGAAGTGGGAGACCTGATACCCATCTTCGGTCTCTTCACCTCCAGACGATAGGACTTCAATGGTATAGCACATTCCGAAGGGCGCTAACTTTCCGATACCCTTTCTACCCATTACTTTTCTGCCTTTTTGAGGTGTCACGTCAGTCCCTTCGTCTTCGCGCCGGTCCCTGCCAACATCTAGGAACTTGTTGTTCGCATCATCAGGGTTCATTCCGTGCCCGTCATCCCTCACGATGATTTCATAGCCTTTGTCCTCCAGTTCCCCATCAGACCGAGTCGCAAGAAACTTGTTCAGAGGAAGCTCAACTTCAACGCTTTCAGCGTCTGCATCCCAAGCATTCGCGATCAGCTCTGCAACGACAGCTGAAACAGTATCGTACTGTTTCAGTCCTAGCTGTTCAATGATTGACCCCTGAATATTCATCGTGTATTCGCCGGCAACACTATCAGTCGTTTCTGACATAGTGATCCAATATATCTCCCCCCTTGTATATAAGATTACATGGATATTAACCGGAGTGGCATCGGGATCAGTTGCCACTCATATTACTGTCTGCGCTCAGATACGCTGATTCCATCCTATCAATCCCTCACAGAGTAGATTCTACCCATTTGTCTTAACGAACATCTTCAGGTGGCCACGGCCTCGGAACGGGATGGCAAAGATTGGCGTCGTATTTTCCGGGCAGGTAGCCAGCCCGGCGTTAATGATTGCGTACCGATCACCGTGCCCCCGTTAAGTCACGTCAACGAAGTCCGCGTCGGCCAACGAGATACCGCCGTCGGAATGGCCGAGTTGAGGGTGTATGTCGTACCTGATCTCCCACTCCTCCTTGCGCCAGACGTGTACACCCTGTCGCCGAGATACCAGACAAGGCCGTGGTTTCGAAACTTCCACACACGCAGAGGCAATCAAGCAGCACTGCGATTAGGCGTCTCGGCAGGAGCGGTGGGCGCGGAGCTACAGCAGATGCAGAAGAACCGAGAATACATGGACAAAATTAGTCCTGACGACACCGATGAGTAGTGATCACAGCGGTGACAAGACAGTAAAATGACAAGAGAGCTACAACCCGGGCGGTCCCACTGTTCTCTCTCAAAGTGTTGTGTCGGACACCTGACAGCGACGAGTGAAGCACTCCCGGAACTCGCCGACGGATTCGGCTACCTACCTGACCCGAAGACCCATCGCCCGCGTTGCTATCGCCGATTTGCTAGACTAATGACACTGGTTTTGAACTTACTCCACAATAACCAATATGATTAAGTTTCTGGAGCCACCAATCGCGTGTACGGCACGGGAGAGGGATTCCGCTTCGAAAGAGGTGGTAAGGGCCCTAATCCCTTACCTCCCCCGTGTCGTGACACCGGTCACGACATGAGTTCGAACGATTCTCCGCCACAAAAACGTGGCGGCGCGACGGACGCAGAGCGACGACAACAGACTATCGCCAGCTACGAGACCGCCATCGGGCGGTTGCAGGAGACGCAGGTCCCCGAGTCGCGGCAGGACGCACTCGTCGGTGCCTGCAACGCGGTGCAGGACTCGCTCCAGAACGACGACGAGACGGTCGCGACGGAGGAGTTGATGATCGTTACGGCAGTCACCGCCGAGGCGATCAACGACGTGCGCGAGGCAAAGACCGTCGGGGTCGAGGATGATCTCCCGGTGGGTCGTCGCCACGATGTCGCTGTTCCCACGGAGGAGTACGTGCTCACGACCGCCGAGCGCGAGGAGGCGTTGGGCGTGTTGAGCAACCTGTTGTTACTCGCGGTCGACACCGACAGCGAGTCCAGCGAGGCGTAGCGACAGCCCACCCCCGGCACGTCACACGCTGTCGCAGGTGAGCGGGCCTCGCACTGCCCGCTCGCAGTCCAGGACGACGGAACGATCCAGTCGACCTCGACGGCGTACGTGTAGCCCCCTCACGACCCACGCCGACCCGTTCCTTTTAGCCCGACGCGCACCAGAGTGTGTACGATGAGTCAGGTGGAGCGTCAGGAACTCGAACAGTTTCGCGGCTTCTACAGACGGTACTACGAGGACGACATCGCGGAGCTCGCCCAGCGGTACCCCAACGAGCGGCGGTCGTTGTACGTCTCCTACGACGACCTCTACCGGTTCGACGCCGACCTCGCAGAGCGGTACCTGAACAAGCCCGAGGATCTCCGCGAGATCGCCGAGGAGGCGCTGCGCACCTACGATCTCCCAGCGGACGTGTCGCTCGGCCAGGCACACGTCCGGCTCCAGGGGTTGCCCGCGGGTAACACGATCGACATCCGGAACATCCGGGTCGTCGACGACCACGTCGGCTCGTTGGTCGCCGTCCAGGGGATCGTCCGGAAGGCGACGGACGTGCGCCCGAAGATCGTCGAGGCGGCCTTCGAGTGCCAACGCTGCGGGACGATGACGTACATCCCGCAGTCCGACGCGGGGTTCCAGGAGCCACACGAGTGTCAGGGCTGCGAGCGACAGGGGCCGTTCCGGATCAACCACGACCAGTCGGAGTTCGTCGACGCCCAGACGATCCGGGTCCAGGAGTCGCCCGAGGGGCTCCGCGGCGGCGAGACACCACAGGCGATCGATGTCTACCTCGAAGACGACGTCTGTGGACAGGTCACGCCCGGCGACCACGTCAGCGTCGCGGGCGTGCTCCACATCGAACAACAGACCTCCGGCAACGAGAAGACCGCCCTGTTCGACCTCTACATGGACGGGGTGACGGTCACCATCGAGGACGAGGAGTTCGAGGACATGGACATCTCCGACGCGGACGTGACGGAGATTCTCGAACTCGCCGACAGCCCGGACATCTACGAGAAGATGGTCGACTCCGTCGCGCCGTCGATCTACGGCTACGACCAGGAGAAACTCGCGATCGTCCTCCAACTGTTCGGCGGTGTCACGAAACATCTCCCGGACGAGTCTAGAATACGCGGCGATCTTCATATGTTATTAATTGGGGACCCTGGTACAGGTAAGTCGCAGCTACTCTCGTACACCCAGAACATCGCGCCGCGGTCGGTGTACACCTCCGGGAAGGGGTCGTCGGCCGCGGGACTTACGGCCGCAGCGGTCCGCGACGACTTCGGCGACGGCCAACAGTGGACGTTGGAGGCCGGGGCGTTGGTGCTCGCGGACAAGGGCGTCGCGGCCATCGACGAGCTCGACAAGATGGCGGAAGACGACCGGTCTGCGATGCACGAAGCACTCGAACAACAGTCGTACCACCCGAACGAGGAGATTCTCCTCGCAGACGGGCGACGGGTTCGAATCGGGGACTTCGTCGACGACGCGATGCAGCGCCGTCCAGACGACGTGACCGAGGGGGTCGACTGTGAAATTCTCTCGCTCGACGACACACAGATCCACTCGGTAGATCTCGACGCCGGAGATGTCGAGAAGCTCCCGGTCGACAGAGTGAGCCGCCACGAGGCTCCAGACGAGTTTGTTCGTGTCGAGTTCTCGAACGGACGATCGGTCACTGTCACCCCCGACCACCCGATGTTCGTCGATACAGGGGGTGTCGAAACAGTGCAGGCGAACGAACTCGAAGGAGGTGAGTTCGTCCCAGCACCCCGTGCACTCCCGAACGCGGCCGAGCCGGTTGCACTCGACGACACCGAACAAGTCGGCAAAGAGAAGGACGTACGCCTTCCAGAGGAGATGTCGCCAGAGCTCGCGGAGATTCTGGGCTTCCTGATCGCCGAGGGGCACTCGTACGCTGGATCGGCACACGAGATCGGGTTCTCGAATCAGGACGAACGGTTGCTCGAACGGATGGATCGACTGTTCGCCGACGTGTTCGGGATGGAGAGCACAGATACGACAAACGAGGCTGGCACAGTGACGAAGCGGTGGGTGTCGACGAAGCTGTACCGTTGGTTCGAGTCGAACTTCCCCGAACTGATGCACACAGCGAGAGACAAACGAATGCCGGCAGCCGTCCTCGGTGCGTCGACCGAGGAGATCCGCCGATTCCTCGTCGGCGCGTTCGCGGGGGACGGAAGCGTCGAGAGCGAAGCGATGGCACTTTGCACTGCGTCGACGGGGCTCGCGAGAGACTACGCCGACGCTCTCTCGAAGCTGGGAGTGGCGAGTAGACTCCACCACGATCCGGCCCAAGACAGTTGGAAGACGTACGTCATGGGGGACTCGACTGCCGAGTTCGTCGAACAAGTCGTCGAACCGGCGGACGAACGGTACGACGACGCGGTCGCGTTCGCAGAGCGAAGTGAATCGGCACCACGCCACCACGACGTGCTCCCTGCGAGTGCGGCAGCAGAGATTCGATCCCTGAGACAACTCGTCGGACTGGGGCTCACTGGTCGGTTCAGACCCAACGTGGACGAACAGTTCGGCGTCCAGATCGAGACCGTTCACGAGCAGATCGAGACTGTCCGCGAACACGTCACCAGTGTCCGTGATCGACTCGATACGGTCACGTCGTTGTCCGAACTCCGGGAGTTGGTCGGTTGGTCTGGACGGCAACTTGCAGAACGGCTCGACGGGGAGACAACGAGTGCAGTCCACTACGCAGAAGACGGTGGGTACAACGAAGAACGTCGGGAGCGCATGTTGCTAACGGCCAGAGAGGCCGTTCGCGAGACAGTCGACGAGGCAACAGACCGACTCGGCGAACTCGAAGAACGGTGTCGGCTCCGTTACTACAAGGTGACTGATGTGGAGACGATTCCGAACGAAGGAGAGGATGCAACCGACTGGGTGTACGACGTAACTGTCGAGCCGACGAACACGTTCGTCAGCAGCGGTGTCGTTCTCCACAACTCGATCTCTATCTCCAAGGCTGGAATAAATGCCACGCTCAAGTCGCGGTGTTCGTTGCTGGGCGCGGCAAACCCCAAGTACGGGCGGTTCGACCAGTACGAGCCGATCGGCGAACAGATCGATCTGGAGCCCGCGTTGATCTCGCGGTTCGATCTGATCTTCACGGTGACGGACCAGCCGGACCCGGACCACGACGCGAAGCTGGCGGACCACATCCTCACGACGAACTACGCGGGCGAGTTGAACACCCAACAGACGGAGATGACCAACAGCGAGGTGACCCGTCAACAGGTGGAGAACGTCCAAGAGGAGGTCGCGCCGGTCGTCGACGCGGAACTGCTCCGGAAGTACGTCGCCTACTCGAAACGGACCTGTTACCCGCGGCTGACGGACGCAGCCCGGGACGCGATCCAGGAGTTCTACGTCGACCTCCGGTCGAAGGGTGCAGACGAGGACGCCCCGGTGCCGGTGACCGCCCGGAAGCTGGAGGCGACCGTCCGGCTCGCGGAGGCGTCCGCTCGGGTCCGACTCGCCGACGAGGTGAGTGCCGACGACGCCGAGCGCGTGATCGACATCGTCCGGTCGTGTCTCCAGGACATCGGTGTCGACCCCGAGACCGGGGAGTTCGACGCGGACGTGGTGGAGACCGGCACCTCGAAGTCGCAGCGTGACCGGATCAAGGGGATCAAAGATCTCCTCCGAGAAGTGGACGAGGAGTACGAAGACGAGCCCGGCGCACCCCGCGAACGGGTGATGGAGCGTGCCGACGAAGTGGGGATGGAGGCGTCGAAAGTCGAGGCGGAACTGGAGAAACTGAAGACCCGCGGCGACGTCTACCTCCCGGACGGCGACCACATCAAACTCGTCTGAACCGTCCGACCCGTCGCCTGTCGCCACACGAACACTTCCTCGCGTAGCTAGCTCTGTTTATGTTTCTCAGGCTAGAAACCACGTGCGTGATACTCGTCGCGAGCTACTCCTCGGACGCACGGACGACGCTACGGAACGTCTGTCGGGCCCACGAGGAGACGGTCGTCAGACAGTTCGGACGCGCGGCACTCCTCGCAGAGACCCGTTTCGGTGCGTTCCTCGCCTGTCGACTCCGACAGAAACACGGCACCGCCGTCCAGGTGGAGCAGACGGACCCGTTTCTCGCCCGGGTCGTGGCACCGGCGGCCCGCGAGGCAGCCGTCGCCTACGAGCGCCGCGAGGAGCCGGCGACACCGTACCGCGCGTTCGCGGCGAACCGGGATCTCCCGTCGCCGACAGACCTGCGCGGCGAACGACTGTGAGTCTCGACCGATGTCCGCCGGCTCCCGACCGGACGGAGCCGGCTGTCGACTCGCTAGCCGTGGCGGTCGACGACGAACGAGTGACCGTGTCGATCGACGGCGACAGCCGCTCTGGCCGTGTCGTCGACCTCCGCGATCACGCGGCGTGTCCGTCACCGACGACACTGGCGAGACGACTCCCTCGCGAGGCCGCCTGGCGCGACGACCCAGAGTTCGACGCCGACCGGACGTTCGCGACGGTGACACCGCGTTCGCCACCACCGCGCCGACTCGCGGCCATCGCCGCCCGTTCCCGTGGGGTGACCACACCCGTCGACGACGAACTCGCCGCCGTGGACAGTGCGGGCGGTGCCACGACCGCGAACGACCGTGTCTCTCCCGACGGAACGGAGCCACCGGATCTCTCGACGGCACGCGAGCGAGTCGCCGAGACGGGCAGCGAGGTCGAGCGACTCCGCGAGGAGGTCGCGATGCTACGCGGCCGGCTCCAGGCGGCCCGAGAGACGGACGGTGAGCCGGCTGCGGTGCAGACGGAACTCGACGCGGCGATGCGAGCGTTGACCGAGGCCGAGACGGCCGAACTCGCCGCACGACAACGGCTCGACCGGGCGCGACGACACGCCCGCGCCCACCGCGACGCCCACGAGCGACGACTCCGTCGCCACGACGCTCGCCGGAACCGTGCTCGCGAGGCACGCACACACCTCGCGGCGGCCGTCGCCGACCGCCTCGCGGACGCGACGGATCGGGTCGCCGCCGTCACCGACCGCGGGGAAGCGACGTTCGATCACCACGCCGACACGGTGACCGGCGACCGAGTGACGTTCCACCTCGCTGCACTCGCCGTCGCCGAGACGGCGGAGCCAGCCGTCGTCGCCGTCGAGGACCTCGGTGACGCGGCGGCGCTAACCCGACTCGGCGTGCCGGTGGTCGTCTCCGCGCCGCCAGCCTGACCGACCGAGCCGCTCCCGACACCGTTTCGGCCCGGAGGGAGACTCCCAGGCTCTCTCGTGTGTGGCCGTGTCGCGTCGACGTGTGGCGAGTCCGTCCCGTTCTTTTTCACCGGTGACGCGGCCAGACCCGGCGTGTCACGGGATCGAGCGACACCCGAGCGAACCGCCCCGACGGACGACGACCCAGCGAACACGGACGAGTGCCGACCGACACCCGTGGCGTTGGACGCCGACGCCACACGTCTCGACGGCGTCGCGCTCGTCACCTGCCGGCTCCACAACCGGACGACGACAGCCCGCGCGGTGAGACTCCGAGACGAACTCGCGGGGGAGACGTTGCCGCCACGCCGCGACGGCGTCCCCGAACGCGGGTGGGACGGTGACACGTACACCACCGTCCTACCGCCGGAGACGACCCACGCAGTGGGGTACGCCAGTCCGACCGACGGACCGCTTCCAGACTCCCCGGCGGCACTCGTCGCGGTCGGCGATCCTGGAACACTCGCCGACACCGACGACCGTGTCGGTCACGCTCGTCGCGAACTCGCCGACTGGGCACCACCGGAAGACGTCGTCGGGCAGCGGGCCGTCGCGGACGGCGGAACACCCGACGGTGAGACGACGAGAGATGACGAGACGACCGGAGACGGAACGGCGAGAGGTGAGGAGACGACCGCCAGAGGTAGCTGTCGCCCGTCCACGACTCGCCGAGCGGGCGGCGACACGGTCGCGCCCGTCCCCGCGCAGTGCTCCGACAGCCCGGCCCGGGGGTCGTTCGCGGACGGAACGCTCCCGACGGTCGTCACCGCCTACCTCGACGCCGCGGCCGAACGGATCGACCGTGCGGCGGCCACGGCGGACGGCGTCCAGGCGGCTACCGACGCGCTCCGGGACAGCCACCACACCCCTGTCACCCTGGAGCAGGCCGTCGCACGTGACGAGGCGGCGCTGCGCGCGCTCGCCGACCGGGCGGCGACACTCGCCGACCGAGCCGACAGCGTGACTGTTCCGGTCGACAGCCTCCGCCGACTGTCGTGATCCTGGCCGTCTGTAGTGGGAAAGGCGGTGTCGGGACGTCGACACTGGCGTACGAACTCGCCGGCACACTGGACGCGCTCGCGGTCGACGCCGACCTGGGGGTGGCTGATCTCCCGCGTGGACGCGGACCGGATCTCCACGACGTTCTCGCCGGCCGCGCCGCCCCGCCCGCGGCGGTCCGAGGCGGGCCGGTACCGGTGCTCGCCTGTGGTCGCTCACTCGCTGGCGCACGTGCGGCGAACCCCGACCGACTCGAGGGGGTTGTCCGCGAGGCTGCCGACGGGCGAGATGCGGTCGTCGACTGTCCGACGGGGCTGCGCGCAGACACCGGCGTCCCGCTGGCAGTTGCGGACGCCTGCTTGCTCGTCGCCTCGCCACGGCGGTGGGCGCTCGGTGACACGCTCCGGACCAGAGCGGTCGCCCGCGACCTGGACGCGGATCTCGTCTGCGTGGCACTCGCTCGTGTCGACACAGAGCCGCCGACCGCAGCCGTCCGCAGGGCACTGGCGGCTCCCGTGACGACGGTGCCCGAGTCGCCACGACTCGCGGCTACGCTCCGTGGTGACCAGCCGCTCGCTCCCGTCACGGAGCGCGCACCGGACTCCGAGGCCGCCGCCGCCGTTCGCGAACTCGCGAGTGCGGTGCGCGCGTGTCGGCCGTACCACAGCCGTGTCGACTGACACGGGACATCTCCCTCTCGTCTCCGGGAGTCACTCCAGGTCGGCGTACGTGTTTCTGATCGTCACCGCAGTGACGTCTGCGACCCGAGCGACCGCCCGCTGTGTGCAGTCGACACCCGCACCGACCGCCGCGGCGTAGACGCACGCGGCGGCGACACCCGCCGGGTTACGTCCGGCGACCAGCCCGCGCTCGTGTGCCTGTTCGACGTACTCGCGGGCACGACGCTCGACGGACGTGTCGTACGCCAGTTCGGAGACGAACCGTGGGACGTACTCGACGGGATCGATCGGTCCGACCGGCAGCCCCAACTCGCGGTTCATCGCGTCGAAGGCGGCCGTCAGCTCCGCGCGGTCGGCCTTCGCCGCCTCCACGATCTCGCTCCGGGTCCGCGCGACTCCCGCCACCCGGCAAGCGACGTAGACGGTCGCGGCGGCGAACCCCTCCAGTGACCGACCCTGGATCAGCCCGGCGTCCTGTGACTCCGTGAACAACGAACAGGCGTGGTCGCGAACGCGGTCCCCCAGCGACTCGACGGAGACGAGCCGCCTGATCTCGGTGAACGCGTACACCTGGTTCCGTTCGCGTTTCGTCGAGATGCGCGCCCGGGTGTGTTGTCGGCGGAGCCGCGCCCACTGACGGCGTTTCCGCCCCGTCGCCCGCGTGTGGCCGATCTCCGTCGACAACCCACGGTCGTGGCGCGACCGTGTCAACGGTGCCCCCGTCCGCCGGGGGTTGGTGCGGTCGTCGTCGAAGCTGCGCCACTCCGGCCCGTGGTCGATCCGGTCGGCGCGCACGACCAGTCCGCACTCGCTACAGACGGTCTCGTCGCCCGCTGCGGTCAATCGCGCGTCACACTCCGGGCACGCCTCACACGTCGTGCTCATACCTGGACCTGGGTCCCGCTCGCTTACTTGAACCCCGGACGAGACGGGCGTTCGGCCCTCCGATCCCGCCGTGTCACCGACCGATAACCGGTCGGTGTCTGCCCGACGGACCGGACGTGACCGTTCGACTGAACGATGTTTAAGAGAGATGACGCGACACCGGCCGTGTGACGTTGTCAGAGATCGCGGCGGAGATCGAAACCGTCACCGAACAGGAGCGTCGCAGCGTGACCGCCGTCGACGCGACGGAGCGGTCACTGACAGAACGGTTCGCGGCGGCCGACGCCGAACTCCCGTGTGCCCCGGAGGCGGCCGCGACGATCGTCGAGACGCACACCCGCGGGGAGTCCGTCGAGGTGGCCGCGAGTACAGCCGGCGTCGCGCCAGTCACGGCCGCGAAAGTGCTCCACCGTACCGGGGCGGCAGACGTATCGCCGTTGTCACAGGAGGAACGCACGGCCGTTCGAGAGTGGCTCGCCGGCGAACGCCTCCGAGCCGAGGCGGTGGCCGTCGCGGACTGCTCGCAGGCGGCGTTCGCACTCGCGGCGTACGTCGAACAACACGACCGAGACACGGAACTGGCGGCAGCTGTCGCGGCAGCACTCGCGCCGTCGGACAACGCCAGCGTCCGCAAACGTGACCGACTCGCCGAGACGATGAGCGCACCCGAAGACCTCCGCTGACACCCGGTGTGTCACTGGCCCTCCACCCGTCTCGTAGTCGACGTCCCGAACTGCTCGCCCGTCAGTCCGTCCCGTCTCCGCCAGCGTCACCCGTCTCCGTGTCGCCCGCGACGACCGACGCGACGGAGTCGTCGACCCGACGCCGGACACGGTCGATCGGCCCGGCGTCGTCGACCGTCACCGACAGTGTCGTTCGCACGGTCGTCTCTGTCGCCGCCAACAGTCGTCGGGCAGTCTCGTCGTCACCGAGTGCGGCCGGGGGTGCCGTGACACCACGGTCGAGTCGCGGGTGTGTCGCGTCGGCGGCTGTCGTCTCCCCACCGACCGCAACCACGCAGTCGACGCCGGTGTCGAGGTCGGCCAACGTGTCGACCGTCCGACGGAGCGCGTCCGCCCCACGACCGTCGGCGGTCGTGACGGCCACCACTCGGTCGGCGGCGGTGACGGCGGCGACGTGGTGGTTCCCCGCGACCGGCGGCACGTCGACGAGCACGTGCTCGGCGTCTGCCGTCTCGGCCAGTTCGCACAGCCGACGGGCCGCGCTCGCCGTCTTCGCCCGTGCGACCCGCTCGAACGGGGCGTGTGCCGGCGTGACTGCGACCGCTCCCGGCGTCGACAGCCCCAACTCGTAGCTCGCGGCCGTCTCGGACGCGTCGTCGGCACAGACGGCAGTCACGTCCGTGTCGATCCGCCCATCGAGGAACCGCGCCAACCCTTGTGTGGTGTAGGCCGCGTCGAGCACCCGAACCCGTCGACTGTCTCGGGCCAGCGCTGCCGCGGTCTCGACGACGGTCCGTGTCGTCCCGACACCGCCGGCTGTCCCGACGAACGCGACGTGTCGTGTCACGGGGTGGCTGGTCCCGTTCTCGGTGATAAACGTTCGGTGCCGACGCCGTCGGGTCGCTACTCGCCGCCTGCGTCCCCGATCTCGGCTGCGATCTCGTCGAGTGTCGCCTCGGACAGCTCCGGTCGGGAGCCGGCGGCGACGTGGATCGGTCCCCCGTCGTCGTCTGCGAACCGCGGAATGACGTGCGCGTGGGTGTGGGGCACCTCCTGTCCCGCCGCCGTCCCGTCGTTGACGCCGACCGTCGCTCCGTCGGCGTCGACGACCGCCTCCACTGCCGGTGTCAGTTCGTGGACCAGTTCGAACACGGCCTGCGTCTCCTCGCCGGTCGCGTCCGCCAGCCGTCCGCGGTGGGTCCGTGGAACGACCAGCGTGTGGCCCGGTGCCATCGGGTTGGCGTCCAAGAAGGCGACGGCGTGGTCGTTCTCGCCGACGATCCGACCGGGAATCTCTCCGGCGACAATCCCGCAGAACGGACAGTCACTGCTCATACTCGGTGGTGCGGCGGCGACGGCTTCAATCTACGGGGGAGTCGTCGACCCGACCGACACCGGTCAGTCGTCCCCACCCCCGCCCTCGATTGCCGTCCGCAGTCGGTCGCGGTACGCCGCCGGCGACAGTTCCAACCGAGAGAGCCACACCTCCCGGTAGCTGGGGTGGAGTGCCGGCACGACCCGCACACCCAACGCCGGCGCGTCGAACGGCTCGCCGACCACCTCGAGGAAGCCGTCGACGGTGTGGTCGGTCGCCGCGAGCACCGCCTCCGTCGCGTGCCGTCCCGTCGTCAACACCGCATCCGGGTCGACGACGTCCAGTTCGGTCAGGAGGTGGTCGCGACAGGCGGCGCGTTCCGTCACCGTCGGCTCGCGGTTGGTCGGCTCGGTGTCGAGTGGGAGCCCGGTGACCGTCCCGTCCTCGACTGCCACGCCCTCGGCTGGGAAACAGTTCACCGCGTTCGTGTAGTAGGCGTCGCCTGCGTACCCCAACCGGGCGACAGTCTCGCGCACCCGCTGCCCGGAGTGACGCGACGTGTACGCCAGACCAGTGTGGTTGCCGCCCGCCCACGGATCGGGGTCGCCGGTCCTGTCGCTCTCTCCCGCGTCCTCGTCACCTGCCTCTGGTGTGTCGCCCGCCGCCGGTGCCTCCCCGACGACGAACAACGTCGCGTCTCTGGCTCCGTTCCCCCAACTGATCTCCGTCCGACAGGCGGCCAACGCCGGACACCGCGAACAGCCCGGCTCGACGACGAGCCGTTCGTCGGCCGCCGGGTGGTCGACCGACTCCCACGTGTGTTCTGTCACTGTTGTCGGCCACGACGTGGTCGGACTCCTCTCCTTCGGTTCGTCTCACTCGCGTCTGCACTGTCGAAACAACTTTACTCACCCCCCGTTCTAGCGCTGTCAGGTGACTCCGAGTTGACTATCGACACCGAAGACAGGAGGTCGTACCAGACTCGTGTCAGCTCTTTCACCCGTCAGCAGCGAGAGGACACGTGTTTCACTCGGTCGATACAGAACGTAGTCGACGACTTCGTCCGTCGTCGTGACGACCGTTCACTCGAGCTGTCTCACGACACGATCAAGAACGCCTGTGACTATCGACCGGGCCTCGGAGCGACCGCCGAACCGCTCCCAGAGTCTCTCGCGGACCACCTCTCCCCACACGGCTACACTGCACAGATCGAGACCGAAGTCGACCAGTCCGAGCTGACGAACATCGTCGAACGCGAAGCCGCCTCGCTCCCGATCGTCGAACTCTCCGAGTCGTATCTGCACAACGCCGACGGCTACGAGGTGCAGGCGGGGATGCACGGTGAAGCGATCCCACACACGGTGATCGTATTCACCGTCAACCACGACGTGATCCAGTTCTTCGACCCGTACGAAGACTTCTACGCACCACCGGAGAGCGGAGGCGGTCCGCCGTCACAACTCCCGAAGTCGCAGTTCTACCAGTGGTGGTCCGAGGGGACGAGTCGGTGGACGATGTGGATCGAGCGGGAGCCACAACGCACATTGGAACAGGCGAGTGAGCTAACAGACGAAGGCCGATGATCCGGGAGTCAGTGTCGATTCGGAGCGACCGGCTCGTGTTCGACGCGAGTGACGACTCGATCCCCGAGCAGATCGAGCGACGGCTCCGCCGACGCTACACTCGCGGACTCTTCGTTCAGGAGTACCGCGACTCCTCGGACGGGTCCGTGTTGATCCGACTGGGGTTCGCGTACCCGAGAGACGTGAGCGACAGTCGCGGAACGGACAACGTGATGAAGTTCATCAACGTCGGGGGTGTCGAGACGCTGCGTGCCGAGCCGACTGGCGAGGGACACTACTCCGCTGCCCTCCCGGAGAGAGAGGCGCTGTACGAGACGTTCCAGACGCGCCGCGAGGAGATGCTGAGTCGGCTCGACTGGACGACCGCGAAGACGATCTTCGAACAGGTGTACGAACTCGACCCCGTTCGGAACCAGCTCAACTCCATCGTCCAGATCGTCAAGTTCCTCCGGAAGGAGTCACCACTGGCTGTCGAACGGCTCGACCGGATTCAGGGGCAGGCGAACACCACGGAGTACCTCGAAGTCCTCTCCGACTTCGACTTCGTCCGAATCGAAGACGGTGACGTCTCACCCGGCGAGAAGATCGAGGCTGTCGATGCGGTCTGTACTTCCGACGGCGAGTACGAACGCCAGGTTGTTGGACAGATTATCGCGGACGCGTACCACGTGTTGCGAGACGAACTCGACCTCCGGATGTTGAGCCACTTCCCGAAGTACGCGAACGCGTACTACTTCAGCGCGATCCAGAAGGGCGATCCGGAACTCCACTTAGACACGGGTGCGGTCAGACAGAACCTCGTCTCGGAGTGGGACGACGACGTCGACCCACTCGTTCTAGACGAGAAACTCGGACAACTCCAGTCGGCGGACGTACTCGAACGAGACGGCGCGTTCGTCACCGCGAACGACGAGGTGTACGAGGCCGTCTCCGAGGGGGCCAGAGAGATGGCGCTGGCTGACTGACCACGATCCGTCGTCGAGCTACAACACGTCGGCCACGGCCGGCGCGGCCGAGACACTGCTGGTCGCACACTCGATCGTGTCGGTGGCGACGACGCGGTCGACGCCGGCGGCGGCGAGTCTGGTCCGGGCGTTGCCGACGAGCATCGGGTGGACACAGGCCGCGATCACCCGCTCGGGGTCGCGTGCGGTGAGTGCGGCGACCGCCTCCGAGACGGTCGAGCCGGTGGCGACGATGTCGTCGACGATCACCACGTCTCTGTCCGTCGGGTCCGTCTCCCCTGGCTCGACGGTGACGCTCCCCGTGTCGCGGTCGCGGTGTTTCCGGAAGAAGTCCGTCGTGCCGCGGCCGTAGGCGTCTCTGACGGCGGCGGCCAACTCGACGGCCCCCTCGTCGGGCGCGAGGAACAACGGCCGCGTCAGTTCCGGTAACGACCTCGCCAGCCGGGGTGCGGCGGAGACGGTCGTCGTCGGTACGTCGTAGAACTCCGCGACACCCGGCTCGTGCGGGTCGACCAACACGACCCGGTCGGTTCCAGTCGAGACGGCACGAGCGACCGCGCGCGCCGACACCGGCTGGCCGTCGCCGAACGACTCGTCTTGACGCGCGTACCCCATGTACGGCACCACCGTCGTCACCTGCGTCGCGCCGGCCTCGCGAACCGCGTCCTGCAGTTGGAGCAGTTCGACCAGCGTGTCGTTCGAGGTGGTCGCCGCGACGACCGTCGCCGTCTCACCATCGAACCCCGGCACCGACGCGAACGTCTCCCCGTCCGGAAACTGGTCGAACGTCGGCGTCGCCAGCGGTTCACCCGTCTCTGTGGCGAGTTCGGCCGCCAGCGACTGTGACGCCGACCCTGGCACGAGCATACTCGGTGGTATTCACACGCTCCGGTAAACCGGTTCCTACTCGCTCGGCCCGTTCCAGACGCTCGCCGCTCGTCCGAACGCGGCCCGCGTCGCTCACTCGGCTGTCACGACCCCGTCGACTCTGGTGACACCCAGGGCTCGACTCCGCCAGCCGTCACCGACCGTGACCCGGACGGTCCCGTCGCTCGTCACACCCGCAACGGTGTCGCCCGCGACCGTCACCGCGACGACACCCGACTGGTCGTGGTGTGCCCACTCGTCTCCCGTCGCGTCTCCACGCTCGTCGCTGGCCCACGGGCCGCGGCTGTAGACACCCTCGTCGCTCGCGGCCACGATCCCGTCGCCGGTCGCGTCCGTCGCGACCGTCCTGAACACCCCGTCCCGGACCCGCTGCCACCCGTTCCCGAGCCGGTAGAGCCCGTCGGCGGTCGCCGCGTACGGCACCGGCCGTGCGACGATGTCGGTCACTTCGTCGAGCCCGACGGGTTCGAGCCCGTCGTCGCTCGCCCGAACCACCCCGTCTGCGGTCCCCAGCAGCGATCCGTCGGCCGCTCGCGGTGCTGTCACCTCCCCGAGTTCCACCCACTCGGTCTCCCCAGTGGGCAACCGCGAGACCGTCCCGTCCGGCGCGACGGCGACGATTCCGCCGCCGGCCCCGACTCCGTTCTCGACGCCGACGACGGTCGCCGGTCCGTGTCCTGTCGGCTCGTAGTCGCCGACCAACACGTCCTCGTCGGTCGCGACCGCGAACGCTTCCTCGCCTGCCGCGAGGTCGGCCGCGACACAGGAGTGGTCGATTCCGAACTCCCCGACGATGTCGTCGGAGACAGAGACGCGGACGACACCGACGCCGCTGGCGACGAGCAGCCGGGTGGCTCCCGTCGTCGTCCCGTAGACGCGCTTCTCGTCGATCGATGGCACACCCGGGCGGTCGTCGCCCGCCCGGTTAATCCGTGTCGACCGCCCGGAGCGGGATCACTCCGCTCTCGTCGCGGTTCACTCCTCTCCTCGTGTCCGCCGGTGGCGGCCGGTGATGTACCCCTCGAACGACTCGCCGTCGTCGTCGTGTCGCCGCGAGACCCGGACGCTGTAGTCGTCGAGCACGTCCCGGCCCAGCAACACGTCGTGTGAGAGGTGCGACCGGTCGCGGACGTTCACTTTCAACTCGTGTGTGTAGTCGCCGATCCGGAGTCCGACCGGAACAACCGGACGACTGTCGCCGTCGCCTTTCACGTCGGCCGTGTCGTCGATCGGTCCCGCTCCGACCTCGCTCGCGAGCCCCAGGTCGATGCTCGTCCGGGTCGCGCCGGTGTCTGCCTTGGCGACGACCGTCTCCGCGTCGTGTTGGCCGGCGACTCGCACCTCCGTCGTGTACCCCAACGTCCGCTCGTCGGGTGTCGGCCGCGTCTGCAACGACGGCCGACAGTCGGGAACTGTGTCGTCCAACGCCGCCGACAGCTCCCGAACCGACTCCGCGTCAACCGCCCCGCCGGCCTCCCGGACGGCGTGCGCCGCGATGTACGGAGCCGGGCTCACGCCGGTCGCCTCGAAGAACCCCTTGAACCCGGCGGTGACGTTCACCTCCAACACGTACCAGCCGTCGACCCCCTCGATCACGTCGACGCCGGCGTAGTCGAGATCCAACGCCTCGCTGGCGTCGACCGCCAACTGCATCACGTCCTCCGGCACGTCGGGCGTGGCGTCACGCACCCGCCCGCCGCGGGCGACGTTCGTCCGCCAGTCGTCGTCCGGCGCGTACCGCCGCATCGCGCCGACTACCTCGCCGCCGACGACGTAGATCCGCACGTCCTCGTGGTCGTCGGTCGGACTCTCGACCATCCCCTGGACGATCCCCTGTGACTCGTGGACCAACTGCGGGGCGTACTCGTCGGCCGCCAACAGCCCCGTCTCGTCGCCGTGGGTCCCGATCGGCCGTTTGAACACGCGGGTTCCCGGGTCGGTCTCGCCGAGCCCGTCGTCGGAGTCCGGGGTGTCCAACTCCTCGAGCCGGTTGGCACCGATCCCCAACGTTGACGGCGGCACCGGCACCCCCTCGGCGGCCAGCCGCGCCATCGCCGCGAACTTGTGGACCGCGACGGCCGTCGCCGACGCCGGGTTACACACCGGCACGTCGATCGCGTCGAACACGCCCGCCAGTCCCAACTCTGTCAGCGGTTGTTCGGCCGACGGGAGGAGGAGCCTGTTGATCACCACGTCGACGCTCGGCTCGACACCGACCGTGCCGTTCCCCGCCTCGACCCGGAGGTTCTCGGCTCTGAGCCACACCGGCTCGTGGCCCAGCGCCGCGACCGCGTTGCAGATGGCTTTCGTCTCTTTGCTGTTGTGGAGGCTCAACACCCCGACACGCACGGCCTCGGTCATACGATCGTCTGGGCCGGATCGCTTGAAACTCCGTCGGAACGGGGCGATCGGAGACAACTCGGAGCCGAGTTCCGACGCTGTCGCCCCCGCGCGAACGGTGGCCGCTCGCCGCGCCGGTCCCCCGTCTGTAAACTGTGTGTCGCGATACGAAACCGGTCGCCCGGCGGCTCCCGGAGGGTCGGACGGTGACGTGCGACAGGTCGTCGAACTGCTGGGCGCGGAGTCGCCCCGGCGGGCCGAGGTGGTCGCGAGCGCCACGAGGCGTGGACCGACCGGGGTCGTCCGAGCAGTCTAGACCAGTCGGTCGGGAACGGACACGCCCCGCGCGCCGACAGAACGGAGCCGGTGGGATCGAGTGTCTCGGACTGTCGGGTCCCCAGCAGCGCGCCGATCTCCACCCGGCGGGGACTGGGACGTGTGGCGAGCGTCGGCGACCGCCAGTCGCCAGGGCAGGGAACTGTCACACACCACACCGCGTTGGGGGGCCAGTCGTCGACCCTCGGGACCCAGGGACCGACTCGGCGAGGCTACTCGGTCGTGTGACTCCGAGGAGACGGAGACTGACTCAGCTACTCACCGCCTCGGCTGCGCGACGAACAGTCTCGTAGTCGCCACTCTCGAACGCCTCCTGCACCGCTCGGAAATTGTCGTAGAGGCCGTCTTTGTCCTTCCAAACTTCTCTGAGTAACTCGTCGCCTCTCTCGTAACCTGATATATCGTATGCTTCTACGGTGATGCTGTCATCTTCGTAATCGACTTCATCCACAATATACTGTCCATCTAATGATCTCAACTTATTGAGGGCTAATGCGTTTTGTTTTATATCTTCGTTGAACTCATAGTTATTCTCGTTGTAAGTTCCAATTGCATCAGATATATCCTCAATGAATCTTGTGGTAGGAGCAACAGTATTGTCTTCGCCTCGAGCTATTGGAGTAAATTCAGCGTCTCCAAAGTCTGTACCACCTATACCAGAGAACATAGATGTAGTATATGATTTGGCCTGGCTAAACTGCCTTTCTTCGCTTCCACGTCCTTTATCGCCGTATTCTCCTCTGGCAAATTGGGCAGGATGCCACATAGTGTCTTCGTCAAGGTATGGAGATTCCTCGATTGGCTGTGGATCCATGAACCATGCTTCTTCTATTGGTGAATCGCCGACCGTATCCATGGTCATGAGAGTATCACTGTCTTCGTCGTATCCTGACATGAACCCGTGACGACCAAAGCCAGTGGTATATGACCAAACTTGCGCATTTACATCATCTACGTGTCTTTCTATTGATTCTTGCAGTATAGCTGCGTATGTATTATTTCGTGTCGATAAAAGACCTCTATCCTCTTCTATCCATTCGTAGTTAGCTATGTAGGGCATTAACCAGCTGTGTGCTTCTCTTAATGTTTCAGAAGACTGAAATTGGTCGAACTCAAAGGAACCGTACTCTCCTTCTCCGCCAGGATACGCGGTTGTAGCTGGCTCTTCCTGTACCTCTCGGTGTTGATCTGTACCAAGACCCTCTACCAGGTCTCTTGCCCACGGTACGGAGTATTTGTAGTTGTTTTGGTGGTGGATTTGGAATCCTGTGAGGTCGATGGGTGTGTCGTCCGTGTCGTCTGGAGTGTCGCTGGCGGTGACGACCCGGGTGTCTGCCGTCTCGATCCGGTTCGCTCGCAGCCACTCCCGCCCTCGCAGGGAGACGAGAGCCGCCCTCGCCTCGTCGTTCCGGCGGGCGCGAAAGTCCACCCGGACCACCGCAGGGCGGTCGACTGGCGTCTCGGTCGCGGTCTGTGTCTCGGTGGGTGTCGGCGTCTCGGTTGCCGTCGGTGTCTCGGTGGGTGTTCGTGTCGCTGTCGCGGTGTCGGTCTCGCTGCCGTCGCCGCTACAGCCGGCGAGGCCGACCGTGGCTGCCAGCCCGGTGCGTCTCAGGAACTGTCGGCGAGACTGACGCATTGTGACCCGACAGGACGCTCGCAATCATAAAACTGCAGGAAGGAGCACACCGAGGCGGCCGAGATGACACCCACTCCGTCACCGCCCGGCACGGGCAGTGCAGCGGCACGCGACACACCGCGCTGGGGGACGGGTCGATCGCGGCTCGAAGCTCTTCGTCACCGACTGAGCAACTCCGTCAGCGAGTGAGTACCTGTCAGGTCCCCCCACAGTGTGGGACGGATGCAGATCGACACCGAGGAGACGTACACTGTGTGCCCCCTCGTGGTGGCGGTTCTCGGCCCGACTGCTGGCGGGACACTCACGACACAGTCGAGTGATCCACCGTCCAGACCGGCGGGCAGCCCGAGATTTAAACCGGATTCCGAACCAGACGCCCCGTGCCAGAGAACGACGAGGGGGTCGCCGGCGGTGTGCGCGTTCCGCCGCCGTGTCCGCCCGGCGACGCGGCGGCGTGGTACGCGCCCAGCGTGGTCGCACAGTACACCGTCCGCCCGGGTGTCGTCGCGACGATCCGAGACACCCGCGAGAACGGTGCGAGCGAGGGGGGCGGCGGCGAACCCGCCGCCGACACGCGACACCCGTTCCGGTACGAGACCCGCGAACCGGCGCTGTGTGCCGACGGCCGGGCGGCGTTCGACCGGATCGTCGACCACTTCGACGACGGCCAACACCGCCGCCCGCTCACGCGGGCTGGCGTTCTTGAGCGCGCACGAGCGGGGTTCGAACCGAAGTACGATCGCGCGATCGACAGACTCGTCGCCGCCGGCCCGGCACTGCGTCGTCGGCTCGACTACCACGCCCTCCGACGGTTCCGGCTGCTCGGGGAGGCCACGCCGTTGGCACTCGACGAGTCGATTCGGGTGGCCGACGCCGCAGACGGCGAGGCGTTGGTGGTCCACACGGACCGGTTCGCGCCCGCGGCGACCGGGCTGTCGACGCAGACGACGTTCGCGGGCCGAGTCGCCGCCGAGCGACTCGCGACCTACGAGGTCGGGTTCGCGGGGTTCGACGTCCCCGTGGTGGTCTACCGCGACCACCTGTTGGGCGAGGACAGCTTCACCACCCGGTACGCCGTCCGCGAGCCACCACTGTTGCCGGGCGACGAGGTACTGATCGACGCGTGCGCCGATCGGATCTGGGAGTCGACCGTTCCCGGCGTCGTCGACGACCGCTACGAGTTCGTCGCCGACCGGGCACGACAGTTCCTCTCACGACAGCTCACGGCACGCAACACCCGGGCGTGGCTCGACACGGCGAGCCACCGGCTCCGGTCGGCGTTGGCGGCCTACGGCGTCGGCGTCCCACCCGTCGACTCGCGGTACGCCCGCGACCGACTGGACGATCTCGTCTACTACGTCCTCCGGGACTTCGTCGGCGAGGGGATCTTGACCGTGCCGCTGCGCGACGAGCATCTCGAAGACATCGAGGCGAACCGTGTGGGCGAACGGGTGAAAGTCGTCCCACGAGCGTCCGTTCTCGCGGACGGGTCCCCGGCGACCACGGTGTCACCCGACGCCTCTACCGGGACGAGTCGGACGCCCGAACGCGTCCCGACGAACCTCCAGTTCGACTCGGAGTCTCAGTTCGTCAACGTCGTCACCCAACTGGCGGCACGCGACGGGACGGAACTGGACGCCTCGACACCGAGCGCGAAGGTGAACCTCGACTTGGCCGGTGTCGACGGCACGGTCAGGTGTGCGGTCGCGCTCCCAGTCGTCTCCGAGGGCGGGCCACACCTCTCGGTCCGGAAACAGTCTGCAGAGCCGATGACACCCGTCGAGCTGATCGAACGGGGGACCATCTCGACGGAGCTGGTGACACTGCTGTGGCTGTTGTACGAACACCGCGGAGTGGTGTTGTTCTCGGGACCGACCGGCGTCGGCAAGACGACCTTGTTGAACGCACACACGCCGTTCGTCCCGTTCGACCACCGCCCGATCTCCATCGACGAGGGGTCTCGCGAAGTCGAGTTACCCCACGAGACGGGTGTGTCGCTGACCACTCGCGAACACCAGCAGTCGTACAAACGGGTGTCGATGGCGGACCTGATGACGCAGGCCAACTACCTCAACCCGGACGTGGAGGTGATCGCCGAGATCAACAGCGACGCCTCCTTCCAGACGTTCGGCGAGGTGCTCAACACCGGCCACGGCGTGCTCGGCACGACCCACGCCGAGGACCCGACGACGCTGGTCAACCGCGTCGTCGAACAGGGGCTCCCCCCACACCTTCTCGGCGAGATCGACCTCGTCGTGTTCCCCCACCGTGTCGACGGCGACCGCTACGTCGGCGAGGCGGTCGAACTCGCAGTCGATCCGACTACCTTCGCCGACTGTGGCGGGCCGGGCGGTGTAGTCGAGACGGCCGGCACACGAGTCGCCTGGAACCGGGTCGCCGGCCGCACCACCGACGGTGAGTTCTCCTTCGCGTACGACCACCCGCAGTTGGGTGGTGTCGACCGCCGGCTCGACCACCGGATCTTCGACCAGATCGCCGCTCGAACGGATCGCGACACCAGTGCGGTGGAGTCGGAGTTCCACCGGAAACGTCGGTACGTGGCGTACCTCCGCCAGGAGGGCGTGACGGGATTCCGGGAGACGTTCGAGTTTCTCGCCGACCTCCGTGCAGACGAGGCCGCGACGGTCGACCGGATGCACCAGCCGACCACACGACGGGGGACGGCGGATGACTGACACGGACCCCGCCCCGCCCCGACTCTCGACAGTCGATCGAGCGTTGTACGCGTTGTTCGCCCGTCACGCCGACAGCGACCGGCACGCGACCGCCCGGAAACGGTACCGTGGGCTCCGACTCCGGGTGAGTTTCGACGTCTACCTGGCCCGCGCGTACGGACTGTCGTGGGTCGTCGCCGCTGTGATCGCGTTCCTGCTCGCGCCGGTCGTCGCCGTTCTCCCGACACCGTCGCTCCCGACCGGGCTGTTCCCTCCGGTACTCCAGTCGTGGTCAGTGTCGGCTGGTGACTGGCTCGCACCCGCAGTGGTCGCAGCGACGGCCGCGACGGGAAAGCGTCTCACACTCGTCGCCGCCGGCACGTACCTCCGGACCCGAGCGGCGACGCGACGCGGACGGATCGCCCGGTCGTTGCCCGGTGCCGTCCGGTTCCTCCACGCGCTCTCCTCCGGCAGTGACGGGCCACAGGGGATGTTGCGCCGTGTCGCCGACCGTGGCGCGTACGGGGAGACGGGCCGCTCGATCGAGACGGCACTCGACACTGCGGCGCTCACCGGAAGTCTCCGACAGGGGCTCGACCGTGTCGCCCGGGACACGCCGTCGCGCGAACTGTTGGCTCCGTTCCTGTTGAAGTTCCGGGAACACGCCACTCAGGGTGACGACGCGCTCGCCAACTACCTCCGACTGGAGAGCCGCGTACTCGGCCGCCGCCGGGAACGCGCCGGCCAACGGAACGCCGACCTGATGGAACTGCTCGCGGAGTTGTTCGTCGTCGTCCTGGTGTTGCCGGCGTTGTTGGTCGTCGTCTTAGTCGTCGTGAGCGTGCTCGCCCCGTCCCTGTCGGCTCCCGTCTCGACACCCGTCGGCCCCGTCACCCGCAGAGCGCTCGTCACGTACGGCGCGGCCGGCTTCGTCGTCTGTGTCGGCGCTGGAGCGGCCGTCGCCGTCGACAGTCTCCGCCCGACGGACCAACAGTCGAGCGACGGACTGCCGTCGCTGGCGGCCGTTCCGACAACCGTCGTGTCCAACCCGGCCAGCGCCGCCGTCGTCTGGTTCCCGGCGTGTCTCGGTGCCGTCGCGTGGGCACTCCACGCCGGTGTCGACCCGGCGGACACACTCGTCGCTGGTTACGTCGCGTTCGCCGTGCCGGTCGGCCTCGTCGGTCGTCGCCGGGCACGACTCGACGACGCGAAGGATCGCGAGATCAAGGACTTCGTCCACGCCGTCTCCGGTCACGTCGGCCTGGGCCGTCCGCTTCCAGGTGCCGTCGAACGTGTCGCACGCGACGTCGATCTCGGTCCGCTCGACGCGGACGTCGACGATCTCGCGTTCAACCTCGCGCACGGCGGGCGGCAGGACACCGATCTCCGAGCGGCGGCACTCGACCGGTTCGTCGAGCGGGTCGGAACACCGCTGGCGGCGCGCAGTGTCGGGCTGGTCGCTGGCGCACTCGACGCCGGCAGCGACTCCAGTGCGGTGTTCGAGACACTCCAGACGGAGGTCGGCCGGCTCTACCACGAGAAACGGGCACTCCGGTCGAACATGCTCGTCTACGTCGTCGTCGGCTGGACGACCGCACTGTTAGTCGTCGGGATCGTCCTCGCAGTCACGACACAGGTGATCGACAGCTTCACCCAACTGTCGACGGTCGCCGACACCGGCGGCGTCGCGATCGACCCCGAGGCGGTCGATCCGACACGGACCCGGAGTCGGTTCTACCTCGTGACACAGGCGACCGTCCTCGCCTCGGGCTGGTTCGCCGGTGCCGCCGACCGTGGTGCCGCTGCCGCCCTCCTCCACTCCGGACTGTTGGCCGGGCTCACGGCTGTCGCCTTCGAGGTGGTCGCGGCGTGACGCGCGGTCAGTCACACGTCGTCGGCGTCGCGATCCTGGTAGCCGTGACAGTCGTCTCTCTCGGCGGCCTGACGGCGACGGTCGCGACCACTGTCGACGCCGGTACCGATCACGTGGCCGAACGACAGATCGCCGGCCAACTCGCCGACGCCGTCCGTCCCCGCCGAGTGACCGGTACCCACACCGGCCGCCTCGCGATCGCTGCCGGACGGGTCGAGACCGTTCCACGCACAGTCCGGTTGTTGAACGACTCCGGCACGGTTCGACAGGTCGCGGCAGACGCACTCGTCTACCGAACAGACGACACCCGCGTCGCGACTGTCGCGGGTGCCGTCGTCCGCGGCCGCCCCGGTGCGGCGACGGTCGTCCGTCGCCCGTCCGTGCGCCGTGCACCCGACAGTCTGGTCGTCGGTGTCGCCACGCTCGGTGACCACACGACGACTGGCGTCGGTGTCGGCGGCCGGGGTCCCGCACGGAGTCAGATCCGACTCCGGACGAACGTCTCACACCACGGAACCCGGTACCAGACGGGAACGTGGCGGGTCGCCGTCGAGACCGCGACACCCGACGCAGTCGCGGCGTCGCTGGACGCTGTCGGCGACACCTCTCGACACGACTTCGACGACGACGACGTCCCGAGTGTCGTCGTCCGTGTCACCGACCGCCGACTGGTGTTCGTCGTCCACACCCTCCGACTGGAGGTGGTGTCGTGACCGACAGCCGACGGCCGATCCGGGGTTCGCGACGGGGCCCCGGTTCGGGAACGGCCGCGCCGGGGGAGTCGCGTCGCGCCCTCGCGCCGACGGTCGGGAAGCTCCTCGAGGTAGGTCTCGCGCTCGTGCTCGTCACCAGCCTGGTGGCGACGCTGTCTGGTGGCGCGGTCCCCGCGTACCGTGACCGAGCCGGCGCGGCACTCGCGGAACGGGAACTCGTGGCCGTCGGGACCCACGTCCAACGGGCCGTCCCGCCGACCGGAGAGTGGGTGCGTGTCGAGCGCCGCGTCTCGCTCCCAGACCGGCTCCGCGGTGAGCGGTACCGGATCGTCGCCGACGGCCACCGGCTCCGACTCGTCCACCCGAACCCCGCGGTGGCGGCCGAGACACGTCTCTCGCTGCCCCCACGCGTCGTCACAGTGACCGGAACGTGGCACAGTGCCGACCAGTCCGCCGTCGTCGTCGAGTCGACCGCCGACGGGCTGGTCGTCCGACTCCGAGGAGGTGGCGTGTGACGCCCCTGTCGCCTACTGGGAGTCCACCACAGACGACCCGTGGACAGGCGAACCTGTTGGCGGTCGCCGTCGCGTTCCTGGTCGTCGTCGGCACGGTCGGCGGCACACTGGGACTCGCGGCCGTAGCGTTCGCCGACGCCGAGCGACCGGTGACAGAACGCCACGCCGCCGTGACCGCGACAGATCGACTCGTGGCTCCCGACGGCCCGCTCGCAGCCCGCGAGAACGTCCTCCGAGCCGACGCAGTCGACGGACTCGACGCTGCTGGTGTCGTCGCGAGTGTCCCGACACTCCACGACCGCGCGTTCCGCGTCGAACTCGGCGATCGAGTGCTCGCCGCTCGTGGCGACCCGGACGGGGTCACCCACCGTCGGATCGTCACCGTCGCGCGGACGACCACCAGAACGCGACACGTCTCCCAGCCAGTGACACTCCCGCGACGGACCGGCCGCGTTCAGTTCGGGTTCGCGAACGCCAGCGTCGAGCGCGTCCGGGTGAACGACCGAGTGGTCCTCGCGCGTCCCGACGGGCTCCGTGGTACCGCGACCGTCGACGTGAGCCGTCGAGCGACGCTGCGCGTGACGTTCGAGGGCACCGGGACGGTCCAGCTGACGACGTTCCCCACACGGACACGGAAGGCACGACTGGAGGTGACTGTCGGTGACTGACCGTGGCCAACTGTCGTTGTCGGTCGTCGAGGCGGGTGTCGGCGTGTTGTTCCTGTTGGCCGTCACGGCGGGGTTCGCGGTCGACCTGCCACAGCCGTCGACGGACGAGACACAGCTCGACACGTACGCCGCCGACACCGCGACCGTGCTGGCCGGCGAGTCGCCGCGGCACGCCGACCGCAGCCGGCTGGCCGAGGTGACGGCCTCGCGTGCAACGTTCGAGCGTGAACGCGCGACGCTCCGCCGCCGCGTCGGATCGATCCTCGACGACAACCTCCAGTTTCGGGTGGAGACACCGCACGGTGTCGTCGGCGACCCGGTGCCGCGAGCGACCCCGACCGGCACGGCGACGGTGCCGACCCGAGGCGGGCCGGTCGTGATCGAGGTGTGGTACGTGTGAGCCGAGTGGACGACGGCCGTGGGCAGATGGTCCTGCTCGCCGCGGCGCTGGCGGCACTCGCGCTCCTCCCGGTCGTGATCGCGTATCTCCAACTGGGCGCACACCCGGACGTCGGGGCACGAGCAGAGCCGGGCCACGAGACGGATCGGATCGTGCGCGCGTTGGAGCGTGCCGCAGACAACGCCTCCCGAGCGGTCTCCGGCACCGAGCCGTGGGCCGACCGGACGGCGACGCTGGCGGCGTTCGACCGGACGCTCCGCTCCGACCGCCGCGAGATCGAGACGGCGCGGCTGGACCGTGGTGTCTCGGTTCGCGTGCGGCGCAACACGACCGCGGCCGAGTCGTGGACCGACTGTCCAAGCGGGCCGACCCGTCAGTTCGGGGACTGTGTAGTTCGCGACGGGGTGGTGTTGCAGGAGCGCGCCGGGGAGACGTACGTCGTCGCCGTCGCCTTCGAGGTGCGCGTGGTCGATCCGAGCGGGGAGACGGTCGTGGTGTGGGTGGTCGAACTCTGATCTGTACGCCTCACTCACCACTCCCCACGCCGATCCGTCGTCCGTCTCTCAGTCGTTTCCCGGCCGCATCGAGCACGCTCTGCAGCGTGTGACCGACGATCACGGCCGGCAGTCCGACAGTGAGGAAGCCGACGCCGTACACCAGCCCGGCAGTGCCGGCGACGACCACCCCGCTCGGCCCGCGATCGGCGTGGGCGAGCCCGAAGACGACGGCCCCGACGACGACCGCCGCGCGTGGCGAGACACCGACGGCCACTGGCACCGCGCCGACGAGCCCAGCGCGGAAGATTCCCTCCTCCATCGTCGACTGGCCGGCGTAGCCGACGGCGTACCACCCCAGCCCGCGGTACTGTTCTGGGTAGAACGTGTCCGCCTCCTCGGCCGACACGCCGAACTGGCGCAGGAGCCACTCCTGAACGACCGAGAGGAGCCACACGCCGAACCCGAGCCCCAGTCCGACCACGACAGCCCCGGGGGTGAATGCAGCAGGCGCGAGCCCGAGCGTCGCCGGTTCGAGGGTCCCGAAGACGACCCCGCCGGCGGCAACGGCAGCGAGCACCGCCACGGGCGGGAGTGCAGCCGTCAAGAGCGCCCGAGCGACCGCTCGCGGTGGAGGCAGTTCGGCGACCGCCGCCCCGTCGTCGTCTGGTGTCTGGACGGCGACCAGCAGTGCCGCCGTTCCGAGAACAGTCACCGCCGCGTAGACGGTGGTTGCGAGTGGCACGTCACGACCGTTCCCGAGCGCGGCGAAAACTCCGGCGGTCTCCCGCCGTCTCGTCGCGGCTCACGCCCGCAGGTCTCGGACGCGCTCCACGTTCCACGAGAAGCTCTTCCCGTCCTCGGTGGGGGTCTCCAACACGAACGGCAGGTCGCGCAGGTCGGGGTGGTTGAGTATCCGCTCCATCCCGGCCTCGCCGATCAGTCCCTCGCCGATGTGGGCGTGTTCGTCCTTGTTCGTCCCGCAGTCGTGTTTCGAGTCGTTGAGGTGGAGACACGCCAAGTGTTCCAACCCGACCACGTCGTCGAACGCGGCGACGGTCTCGTCGACGCCGGCGGGTGTCGAGAGATCGTACCCCGCGGCGAAGGTGTGAGCCGTGTCGAGACAGAACCCGATGTCGAGATCCGTCCGCTCGCGGACGGTCGCGAGGTGGTCGAACTGGCCGCCCAGCTTCGTCCCCGACCCGGCGTCGGACTCGACGAGCACCGTGACACCGTCCGGCACGTCGAGTTCGTCGAGTACGCTCGCGGCGTTCGCCAGCCCCTGGTCGACCCCGGCACCGGTGTGGGCACCGAGGTGGACGTTGACGTAGTCGACACCCAGCTTGGCGGCGGCGTCGACCTCCTTCTGCATCGAGTCGACACTCTTGGCCCGGAGGTCGTCTTTCGGCGTACAGAGGTTGACCAGGTACGACGAGTGGATCACCCACGGGCCGATCTCGTTGTCCGCGCTGGCCGTCCGGAACCGCTCGGCCTCGTCGTCGCCGATGTTCGGGTCCTGCCACACCTGTGGGCTGTGGCTGAAGATCTGGCCACAGGTGCCGTCGATCTCGACCTGTTCGTCGACCGCGTTGTCCGCACCACCCGCGATAGACGTGTGTGCGCCGACGTTGACTGCCATACCGCAGACTGGGGCGGGCGGGTCAAAGCCGCGTCGGTGTCGCCCCGACTGGAGTCGATCCCGGGTCGACGACACCGCGAGACCGGGGTGTGACTGTCTCGTGTGGTCAGTGTGTGCGAGCAGTTCATACCGGTGGACCGCACAGTCGACTGTGTGCCCGAAGAACTCCTGTTCGAGACCGAGGCCGACCGGTCGCGTGCGGACGTGGCGAGCCTGCTCCGGACCGTCGCAGACAACCTCGACGACGGTGAGCCGATCACACTACAGGCCGGTGACGACAGCGTGACCGTCTCGCCGCCGGCGCGGCCGACCTTCGAGGTGGCCGTCGAACGCGAGGGGCCGGAGGGTGGGCCGACGGAGCTGAGCGTCGAGTTCGAGTTGGAGTGGCCCGAAGACGGCGGTGACGGCAGTGGCGAACTGCGAGTAGAGTGAACTAGCCACTCGTTCGGTCTCGGACCAGCGCTGCCAGACGGTCCCACGACAACAGGCCGAGCGATCCGACTGTCACGACCAGCCGCGGCCACCAGTACGCGCCGGTCTCCCCGAGCGCGTACGCAGTGCCCATCACGACGAGCGTGACGAGACAGACCCCGATCATCGTGAACTGGAAGCGTCGTTCCATGCTGTCGCCCGTGTGTCTCGACAACAGAACCGAACCGGAAAGTAACTGTTCGTCTCGTCACTCGCGCAGTTCTCGCGGGTCCGCCCGCACCCAGTCGTCGTCTGCGTACTTCCCGTCGACCAACGTCGCCGCCCGATCGCGTTCCGTGTCCGTCCACTCGGCTTCGGGCGCGCCGCCGGCCCAGTCGGCGAGTGTCGTCTCCAACGTCTCGACGGCAGCCTCGCGGTCGGCGTCGGTCAGTTCGTCGAGGCCGGTGACCCGGTCGCGGAACGCCGCGGGCGTCGTCTCCGGGTCGGCGAAACAGGAGAGGTGTGCCTCGGCGTCGACCGCGTACGAGATCGAGCCGTGTTGGACGACCGCCTCGCGTTGCCGGTGTTGGGCGTTGCCGGCCAGCTTCCGGCCGTCCCCACCGTCGCTCACCACGTCGTGGGCGGGGTTCAGCCCGCGGAGGTAACAGGCGGGCTGGTGGATCGACGGGCGTTCACTCGCGACGTAGTCGGCGTCGGCCCCCAGCGCCTGCAGCGCCGCCACCACCGGCTCGCACAACAGGTGGTACGACTCCATCAGATCGCCCGGGAGCTCCTCGGCCGGCGCGATTACCGAGTAGGAGATGTCACCGTACGAGTCGTGGTAGATCCCACCCCCACCGGTCGGGCGGCGAGTCACGTCGACACCGGCCGCCCGGCAGGCGTCCCAGTCGACCGTCGCCGGCGACTGGTGGCGACCCAAGGAGAGACAGGACGGCTCCCACTGGTAGAGTCTGATCGTGCGCGGGCCACCCGCGGCCGCCGTCTCGGCGGCGACCTCGTCGAACGCCATCTGCGCGGGGCCGTCGCGTGCCTCCTCGGTGATCACTCGCCAGTCGCGGTCCGCGAGCGGTCCCGCGTCCGTCTGGCCGGCGGCTGTGTCGGTCACGGGACAGAGTCGGACGGCGTCACACAAGTCAACTCCGGGCCGCCCCCGACTCACTCCACTCCTCGTCGCGGCCGGCCCGCCGGACCGACCCGATGCAGACCGCCCCGAGGTAGCCGACGAACCCGACCGCCGTCGGCAGTGTCCCG
>P_A23_Liq_1_FmtDRAFT_1000006_pt1 | contig 43837 bp, 40 predicted proteins | sample PonA231FremontCA_FD_10235 | JGI IMG/M metagenome (IMG submission 10235) | reverse complement strand
CGACCCCTCACGGGGAAGGTCGGAGGGAATTAAATTCGCCTGCGGGTGCTGTGCAGACCCCAAACGGTGAAGCCTCGGGGCTTGACCCCGAGGTACTTCACGTGCTTTGGGTGAACATTACATTCAATCTCCTAGATAGGTGGAGACACTGTAAGATGTCATTTTATACCATGATCAAACAGAACTCCACTCACAAGGAACGAATTGCCTCTAGGTGAGTGAGTAGAATGAAGCATCTACCTGGGCTATTGATTGAACAGGCGAATACCGCGGGAGTTTAATACAACCTTGAGGCAATTTGCTCGCACTATTTCTTCTCGATGTAACAACGTATCATGACTCAACGAACCAATTATTACGATTGAAGCTCGTATTGACTAACAGCTGTGACAGCTCGACCATCCTTGATTTCCCCTTGACGAACAGCAGTTTTTATTTCCTTGTATTCAGTCGTACTAACGCGGATACTCTCATTTTCATCAAGCTGTTGACTCATAGTTCGCTCACAATCGTGTGCAACAAAATAATGATGAACAGTATCAAGAAGTCCATTCGCTGGTTCAGTCTGGAATAGTTTCGACATTGACCCAGCTTCATATCCAGTCTCTTCACTCAATTCACGCGTAGCGGCATCTAACAGCGCGGTGTCTCCAGATTCAACCGTCCCTGCCGGCAGTCCTCTGTTCACTCGTCCGACAGCCTGTCGCCACTCCTCAATGAGAATAACGTCATCACTGGAAGTAAATGGAAGAATAACCACCGCTGGTGGCTCTTCAACAGAATGGAACTGTGTATGTGTTCCATCAGGAAGTATAACATCGTCTCGGCGGACATCAAATCCTGGACAGCTATACTCAATCTCGCTTTCTTTCGTCTGCCACGCTAGTGTGTCTGATGCGGAATCCTCGGTCGTCACAGTAACACTCGGTCATGAAGGCTCAAGAATGATGAGATTATATTTTGATGATACTCGACACTCAAGTGAACTGCCTCGGGGTCATAGTGCTGTTAAAAACTTATTGAGGAGTTCAATTCAAAATCTTGTCATAGAGTAGCCGCTGATACTGTTGCGTAGGACCGATGGTCCAAAATGTTTCACGGAGAGCTCTAAAGCTCCGAGGCTTCCCGTTTCTACAGATATCAAGGCGAGTGGCTCAAGGGTTGTCCCTGAGGTACTTCACAACGTGACTTGCAGACGCACGCTGAAACAGCGGTGTCCGTCGCGATCACAGTCTCCACGGGCGTGTCTTCAGGCAAAGAGCAGAGCTGCGCGTCTTATTTTCGTGGGTTCTACTCATTATTATTCAATTATGACAGGATAGACTATTTGTGACATCCTCCCGGCTGTGAACGACTGTGTTTTACCCATAAGTCCACAGCATCCCAACGTGGCGTTTTAACCGCTGTTGAGAAGGATCTGAGACAAATCCTGACGGATTGAGACGCCGATCAGGATTGCCGATCGGGTCACAGGGGCTGCTCAAACCGGGTCATCTCGTTGTCGGCATACCCAGTTGCTTGGGATGGGACTCCAACTCCTGACGATGAAGCAATTTTTACTGTTTCGCCCCGCCCATATCTTCGGGACGACTTATGTCTAAAAGACAGCGCTTGAACTCAGGGTTGTTTACGAGGGTTAATGATATGAAAATTCGATCAGGGTGTCGTTGGAATTTGAAACTAAATTTAGATTAGATGCCTACAATTGTCAACATCAGGATCATGTCGGATTTATATCACGCAGGATATAGGTAATTGTGTATGCTCACCTGTTCTTTAGTATTAATCCACTACCGCATATGATGCTTATGAGCGCGAGTACACCTGTCGCAACATGGATTTCAGTAAACCAAAATGGGGTTTGAATGCCAGTTTGAATCCCGATTAATAGTAAGGATAGGATTGGAATATTTCGACCTGTTGCTGTACTCGCTGCAGTATCGATATTATTAGCATTGGTATATGCAACCCCACCAACACGCTCACCAGCTGGTAGGCGATCAGCCTCATATGGGACTTTCTGCGTTTGGTAACTCCAAACAGCAACACCACTATTATTGATTTCGACAATTCGCTTGTTCAGCGAGTCAGTGATCAATGTATTTCCGTTCGATAACCGGTCTGCATCGCGTGGCCAACTAAATGGAACCCCCTCAGCTGCAGCGATGGACCACGTGACCTCCCAGCTATCATCAGCCCCGCGGTGAAGTTCGACAATACGATCATTATGACTGTCAGCAACAAGGACGGTTCCATTCCCAAGCCACTGTGGATTGTGCTGTTGACGAAGTACCGATGGGTCGCCCTTTCCATTCCCAGATTCATCTTTATTAATCACCTCAACGACGCCATGACCGCGCTCAATAATAACAAGTTGATGTGCATTCCGGACAGAGACAAGAAATCGGTCTGAATCAATGACATCAATATCGTTAATATGTAGCCAGTCTGTTCGTGTCGGATCTGGTGGTGCATCATATGTTTCGTTTGCATACCACTCCCAGGTTATTGTTCCATTATCAACAATAGCGATTCGCTCAGCATCCATATCGGTAAACACATATTCATTAGGTCCAAGTCGCTCAACATCATGTACTTCACTGTTTACCCGAGTCCGAACAGGAAATGAATACTCATCAGTGACAGTCGGTGAGCTATCTGCGGTTATTTCTGGCGGATTAATAACCCGAAAGCCTGTGCGCGCACATGGTTCATCATATGGTCCACAGGGGGTTGTCTCACCGTTCATGTATCCCGCAAGAACGGTGCCAGTCGGCAATTTTGTGACATCAAAGTAACTATCAGCATCAGCAAGTCGCCAGGCAACGGAGCGCCCATCAAGTTGATACACTGAACCATCATCGTGGAGCCCCGGACCACCTCCTTGTGACCCAACAATTGTCACTCGACGGTCATCTGCTGCAACACCGACATTAGGGGCCACTGCAGCAGCAAGCACAACTGAGAATACAAAAATACTAATTCCCGCTAGCATAACTGCAATCCCACCACGGCGTCCGGAAATGCGACGTATACCTGAGATAAGTCGAGAGAGAAATGAGTATGAGTGCGAGTATCCAGAGGGCATTGGTGATTACAGGACAGATGAACGAGGTAAAAAACAGTTCGATGCGAACACGAATATATCAGGAATTATCGAGATACTCCGGATAATATGCATCGCTTAATTCGATTGTTGCTCGGATTTAATCTCAACTCGATATCCGAACGGATCAGTCACATAGACCGCAGGTGCAACCCCAGTTGCTCCTCGTGGGGTTAATCGTCGATCAATGTCAATATCTGCGTCTGTAAGCATCGTTTCAATCACATCCATCGACTCTGCAACGCGAATTGCAACATGATCCGCAGCTGTCCGGTCTGGCTTACTAAATTTTGGGTCAGGTTCAAGATGTAACACTGACCCGGGACTGATTCGTACCGAAAAGAATGGTTTCTCATCTGATTCATATGCAGCCATGCCTTCAATTGCAAACCCGAGTCCATCGTGATAAAATTTGACTGCATCGACTCGCCCGTCTGTCGGAATGTAATATTTTATATGATCAACGGCAGTTCCGTGCATATCACTACTTTGAGGTCAATATTGAAAAATATCAGCCGGTCGTGGACTGCCTCGGGGTCAAGCCGCGTGATATTCCCCTCATATCGCTTGTGAATTGAATGCTATCGAGACATACTTTATTTGTAACCGATACGGGTGTCTCAGCGCTCAGATGTAGCTTTTAAGAAAACATATCATTCGATTATATCTTGAACAGGCGCAATATCACGCCGATCACGGCATGGATATGCACCATCGCCAGGTAAACTCCGAATATTTTTGCTGTGTCATCGTGCATTTTGTGGTGTCGGCGCATCGGGTATCAGCCCAATAAAGCCGAGTATCTGAGAGCTGTTGGCTCAAATGTCCAGTCATCCCGACAACGAGATTATCCCCGACGTGGGGAATCAAAAGCAATCATCGGGCATCTAACGCTAAGGTAAGTAACTCCGAGTGGTGACGCCTGCTGACGTCCCGATGACACAAACAATACCTGGACACCACATACCGGTCGAGAATAGGAGTACCGTGCGACAGCATTCTTCGGAGGCTGCCAACGACCGGCTATACGCCGATTCGGACGGTATGTGAGTTTGGCAGTCTGCAAACCTGAAACTCCCATCTGGTGGTACACGGTGTTGTCGGATTCTTTCCGTCTTGAGACCGAGGATGATCTCAAACGATGTAGATCGAATTAATAAAATAAGAAGACATATTTTCGCCGCAGACACATCTCGCGTTAATTAATTAATGTTTATTGGTCATGAGTTCCTGGCATTTGCACTTGCTGTTGGTCTCTCATCTCAGACGGGAGCCACAGATGTGCAGATTCGATCAGTCGGACTCCTTGCTGCGATTGCGGCGTTTCTTCCTGACCTTGATATCGGATATGCCATCATTACATATGCTCTTGCTATCGCCTCAGGAGCACCAATCGGATGGGGTGCATTCTGGGGAGTCGCAAATAGTGTGCACCGAACTGTCACTCACTCACTACCGATTGGTATTACGGCGGCACTGATTGCATGGGGAAGTGCAAATTTCATATATCACACGAGTCACTCAACTTCTGATATCAAAATAACCACGAGCACTGGGAGTAATCTTATTGTAGATATACTATCGTTATACAGAGAACAGTCACTGATCCTTGCTGGTGTGATTGGAGGTAGTGTTGTCATTGGATTCTATATTACGGCTGGCGTGAGTGCAAGTGCCGTCGCCGCTATTTTTTTTATTATTATCGGATTTCTTGGGGGGATCACCTGTCGACAGACGGTGTTGACAGCAAATCAGATTGGCGCTGCAATCGCGATTGGGACGATAACACACCCATTTGGAGATGTCTTCATGGCTACGCCACCACCGCTATTTGCTCCGATCACATCGCTGATTGGGTGGCATATTGAACTCACGCGCTTCACATTCGCGTCTCACCCGACACTGAATCTTCTTGGTGTGCTCTTTATTGAAATTGTGTTTATTTGGCTCGGAGTCAGTGCATTTGCCAAAGTGACACAGCGATCTGTCCGTGCGTATGTCGACCGACGAGCGCTGATTGCAGCAGGCTATGCGCTTGTAATGCTCAGCTTTCAACCACCAACGATGGCTGATGCCCATCGACTTGGCTTTACTATCGTCCCGTTAGCTATTAGCATCGGAGTATGGAGTGGGGTAAGTACTACAACAAAGTTTTGTGATGAGCGAATGAGTGAGCCAATAGATACCACCACTGCTGGCTATCGACGCATTATTGCTGTACTCACCACTGATCGTTCTCTTAGAGCGGCTGTCACGAGTCTGAGTGCATTGACTATTGCTGGAGTTGCATACACTACTGCGATGCTCTTCACCATATTGTGAGGAAATGACGACTTAATCTATATGAGGATAGCAATCATCACATGAGACTCTGAGTTGTCGCCAGCACTCAGTATTGAATTAGCGTGCATCATGATTGGCTACATTCGACGTCTGTTTCAAAATATAGCGCATGATGTTGACGACACCCAGGATTGAACGCTGCTCCGCAGATTGGACACATGACTCCAGTATCGAGATATGTTCGTGCAGATAATGTTGTCCGACAGACGCCACACAATACTGCAGGGTCGTCAAGTCGCTCTGCCGGCCACGGGTCAACCTGTGACTGTATCTTCTCCTCGTGTGGTGGCTGACACTCACCGTTCTCTGTATGGCAGAGATCATTACGATCATTAGGTGATCTTACTGAAGATGATAATTGCGTCGTTTGTGCATGAGCAACGACTGCAAGATGACAGCGATAACATGGGGAAAAGACTTCACAGCACCCAAATCGTAGCGCAATAACATCGCTTGGACCTGTCCAATGCGCACACCGTGTTTCTGCGTCAACACCCACACCACAGAGCGTGACCGCAAACCGATCATCTGGCTGGGGTAACCAACTCGTCTGCTGGTCTCCTGTTGTTTCGTGTACTGCAGGCAGGTATTGTGACAGAGGTGAATTGTCCATATTAGTATTGGTTATATCCGTTCGTATCTAGATAGTTGTGAGCAATGGTAATCGCATGATCAGCATGCAGTATCATCGGTCCAAGTCGAATCTGGTGTTCGGCAATATCACCAAGTTGTTCAATCTCGTCATTAGTCAATGAGTGATGATCTGAAAGTACAAACAGAGGGTCATCTGGTGGATCAATATCAACAATTGGTGTGCCTGTTTCGTGTAATTGAATTGGTGTCGTCTCAGTTTTCAGTCTGTTCACCGTCTCAGCAAAGCCCATGCGTCGAATTGAGACCCCAGGTGTACTTTCAGCAGGCATATGACCAATTGCTTTCTCACGGTTTTCAAGCGCAGTGCGTATTAACGCTGCTGTGCTTCGTTCATCCGGATTAAGTCGCTTAAGATTAGCACCATCAAACTGGACGGTGAATTGATTATTGAGGACAAGATGGACGCGGACGTCCTCGCGAATACCGTGTGAACAAGCAAGTGCGCTTGTCACGCATCGACAAAGGATATCAAGTCGCCCTGCACCACCAGCAAGATCGTCTAAGTTCGGGAACCCTCCTGTCCGTCGCATGGGTTCGAGTATGACCGTGATGCGAACGCGTCGTTGAACGGCTTAAACGCGGGTTTTCTGAACTAGGGGTAGGATGACCCGAGGACACGTTCGTGGAGGCTGCACTGCCTGCGGATACACATTCAGTATCTGCAAAGCGCGTCGTAGAAAGGGGAAGCCTCGGGGCTTTGATTTTGATGTTGATGTGACCCCGAGGCGATTCACACTCGACTACTCACTTGGAGCTATTATCGATTCTGGCACCGGTGATGGACTTGGACCGTCACCAGGTCTAGGTGCAGTTGGTGCTGTTGGGGCTGTTGGGATTGCACCACCAGTGCTTGTTCCAGCGTTTTGAGCTCCATTGGAGTCCGGCGTCGCGGGGGCACCAGGTCGCTTATTTCCACTTACAAGGAATGTCGCGAGATTACCGAGTAACACTTCATTATCTGCGACGTACACATTTGTCGGCATCATAAAGTCAGTGTCACCGACGATAGCAACATTTCCTGACGTTGCTGCGACCGTGTAAGTTGCCTCACGCCGTGTTGGTTCACGAACAGTTCGATCAACTGTATTGAGTGCGGGTTCTGCAGAGGCTGTCGAAATCGCAACTGCTTCTCGGAGAACAACACGGTCAATCCCCTGAGAAAGGGGATTTCTGCTCTCAGCTGGAGTCGTCGCATAAATACTCTTGAAGTTATTCTGGTACTCATGCATATTATAGAGATATCCAGACTGTGCAGCAAATCCAAAGCTGGATGCAAGACCAGTATACTGTGCAGAAGACTCCTGAATCGAGAGCCCTAACAAACCACCACCACCAACGCTGATGGCTGCGGGATCTGCAAGTAATGTCACACGACCGCCAGCGTCTGCAAACTTCTCAAGACCAGCCAATTGTCCCGATTTGTATGGTTGTGTTGGGTTCGCAATGACAACTGCATCTGCACTTCGGAGTGATTCATTCCATGCTGGTCCACGAGCCTGCTCGCGAGAGAGAATCTGAACTGTGTGACCACTCTTGACAAGGGCGTTCGTCAGCGTTGAAAGCTTTTCATCAGAAAGTCGATTCGAATGCGCTTTATCAATCAAGACTGTTTTTGACTCACCCGGGCCTGGTCCATCAACGGCGATATTCCCCTCTTCAGTATTTGGTGTAATCTGGACACTGTCTGTGTTTGTCTGTTCTGCAGCGAGATTTGTCACCTCAGGCGATGTCCCACCACTCACAAATGGTATGACTAATGCGCCGATGAGAACCACTGTAACAATGAGGGCAAAAACCGCAGCTGGAGCAGTGAGCTCACGCACTTGCATTGGCATCCACCCCCATTCCCGGGTCATGATATGGAAGTTCATTGATTGCTAACGGTTGTGTCACCGGGATTGCCATTGCATCGTTTGATGTCTGTTGTTTATATATCATTTTCTGCCCATCAACAGTTGTTGCAAAGAAAATAAGACCACCACGTGGTGGCTCCTTCCGTGCGATATCATAGTCCTCCATTCCAGCCATCTCAGCAGCATGATCAATTGCAACTGAGAGTGTCCCGAGTTGATCGATTAACCCATTTTCGGCAGCACGAGGACCAAGGTATGTCTTTGCATTCGCTATTTCCTCTCGCGAAAGTGTAATATTTTCACCACGATGTTCAACTACACGGTTGACAAACTGTCGTTTAAGTGATTCAACTTGCTGACGTCGTTGTTCGGTTGTTGGTTGTGCCTTATCTGGACCTGTTCGGATAATCCGATCTGGCACAGGTGCTGTCCCACCGGCACCAATCACCCCAACACTCCCGACCTGCCCGGACGAGAGCATAAATGTCTCATTCGCTGGTAATATTCCATAATATGCTCCAGAGGCACTAACTCCTTGAACAGAGGCAACAACAGGTATCTCCTTTGCAGTGCGAAGCACCTCAAGATATAATCGCTCGCTCGGGGCAACTGCGCCACCACCGCTATCGACTTTCAAAACAACCGATTTAATCGAGTCGTTTATTCGCGCTTCTCGAAGGTCTTCAGAAAGAGTATCGACCTTTGATCCAGTGATTACTCCTGAGACTGTGATTACAGAAACGGTCCCCTCAGACTGAGCGGACTGCGCGTAGTCGTAAGCGACGGGGGCAAGAACTGCACTTACCACAACCGCTGCAGCGACGGCAACAATATAGAACGTATTTGTTGACCCTGCAGACGAGTCATTATTACGGCTCATGCTACGTTCATCTCTCAATAGTCAGTAAGTTAAATTATCCCAGGCAGTGCTACTGAGTCTGCAACACTTGTCGGCATGAAGGGTAATATCATCCAAACGAAAATCATGATGACCTACCATCCAGTGTCTTGCGGTCACATACAAAATCTGAGATGTATATATGATGCCTTCTGTGAGGAAATACGAAACCTCGGTGAATATCTCTGTATAAAGATATAATGACTCTCACTCGGTGAGTCCATATCCACGACGAAACAAAACAATATCTCCAATAACAACAATACCGGTCAGTCCCACAAGAACGATTAGTGATTGTGTCGGGTCAACTTCACTTACGCCAAGAAATCCAAATCGAACGCCATTAACCATGTAGATCATTGGATTCAGCAAAGATACCTGTTGCAGTATCAATGGAAGTTCGTTGAGTGAGTAAAAAACGCCACCAAAGAATACCAGTGGGCGAAGAATAAACTGATTCATCATCGTTAGGTCATCAAAATCATCAGCCCATAATCCCCCGGCAACGCCTAACGCGGCAAATAATAGTGATATGATAATCCCAAATGCAGCAAGATAAACCGGCTGTGCAACGCCAACAGCGGTAAAGAATGCTCCAATGAGTGCAACGAGTATCCCAACAATCACTCCACGAAGAGCAGAAGAGAGGACATACGCAATCACCATGCTTCGGTATGAGAGTGGTGATGTAATTGCTTCCTCAATATACCGATTCCATCGACCATGGAAAATAGAGAATGAGGCATTCTCAAATGCGTTCGAAATAGCACCGAGAACGACCAGCCCAGGCAGAATAAATAAAATATAGGGAACACCAGCAATCAGGTTAATCCGTTCACCAAGAACAACGCCAAACACAGAAAAGTATAATATATTTGTAATAAAGGGTGGAATAAATGTATTTCGTGGTCGACGAATAAATCTGAGTGTTTCTCGGCGAAGTAATGTAATAAATCCGGTAAGATCAATATCTGTGGACATGCTCACGGCGCAGTCATCTCCGTTGATTCACGTTCGTCGCTGCGTGTCATCTCGACGAATACTTCCTCAAGTGAAGTGCGCTTAATCTCCAAATCAATAATCTCATGCCCACTTGCATCGAGTTTCCTTACGATCTCAGGAGCAACAAGCCCTCCACGGTGTGCTGTGATTACTATCCGGCGTCCATCGAGATTGACAGTGACAATACGATCATCATTACTGGTCAGATCTGGAATAGCCGTCGGTGAATCACGAAGTTTGACGACAATATCATCTGTTCCCCGGTTCATTAATGTCTCTGGACTTGCAACATCAATGACACGTCCAGAGTCAAGAATTGCAACCTCATCACACAGACGCTCGGCTTCCTCTATATAATGTGTTGTCAACAAAATTGTCGTTCCACCCTCATTCAATTTAGTGATTGTTTCCCAGAGTTCGCGTCGGAGTTGCACATCGACACCAGCAGTTGGTTCATCAAGAATCAGTAGATCTGGGTTAGTAATAAGCGCACGGGCGAGCACAAATCGTCGCTTCATACCACCTGAAAGCCAGTCAAATCGCGTATTACGCTTTTCATATATTCCCACGCGCTTGAGTACCTCTGCGGCTCGATTGCGTGCACGTTCTTTACTGATTCCATGATATCCTGCTTTATGTGCAAGCACCTCTCGGATTGGAAAAAATCGGTCAACGTTGAACTCCTGTGGGGCAAGCCCGATGCAATCACGAGCTGCTTGGTATTCAGATTCAACATCATGTCCAAACACCTTTGCGGTCCCACCAGTGGCGCGAACGAGACCAACTAAGATATTAATGAATGTCGTTTTCCCAGCCCCATTTGGACCAAGCAATCCGAAAAATGATCCCTCTGGGACGGTTAGATCGACGCCAGATAGGGCTTTGACATCTCCATATGACTTCTCAAGGGCGTCGATCTCAATCGCAGGCATGAATATAATCCGTCCCTGCGCCGATTAATGCTTGTTGAAACCGATTTTTATTATAAGGTGATCATAACAATGTGGATAGCGTACACATGCTAATACCTTGATAGGTTATGCTGCTAGTTAAAATCGGAAATTATTCGCTACCTGAATCGTTAGTCTATTTATCAATATAGCATCAGATGTTCTATCTCAGGTGATACCTGTCGGATGTGACTATAACACTAACAGCGGGCTGGTCATAATATATACTTGTCCAGTAACGAGTGTATGCATGACATGTAACATCATACCAACTTAGGAGTTATTATCTGACTTATTCGAATAACGAATATTATCATTATAAATCATTAACTTTTTGTATATCATACAAAATGATGATGGTGAGGACAACACAATGAATCCAACAGAACTCGACGATAATGTCTTTAATCGCGATATTGACAACCCACAGGGTGAAAAGTTCCGTAATCAGCTAAATAACCAGGATTTTGTCTTCGCTCCTGGGATGTATCATGCACTTGATGCTCGAATTGCGGAGATGACCGGTCACGATGCTGCGTATATGTCTGGATACTCGACAGTGTTGGGACAATTTGGGTTTCCCGATCTTGAGATGGTCACAATGACTGAAATGGTTGAGAACGCAAAACGAATGGCTGAGGCGACAAACCTTCCAATCATTGCTGACTGTGACACCGGATATGGTGGCATACATAATGTCCGTCGTGCGGTTCGTGAATATGAAAAAGCAGGTGTGGCTGCTGTTCATATCGAAGATCAAACAACGCCAAAACGCTGTGGACATATTGCTGGCAAACAAATTATCTCACGCGAAAAGGCTGAAGCGCGGTTTACCGCGGCTGTTGATGCAAAACAGTCTGAGGATACAGTCGTTATTGCTCGAACAGACGCCTACGGTTCAGCAAATGGTGACTGGGAAGAACATCTTGAACGTGGACGGATGTATGCAGATGCTGGTGTTGATCTTGTGTGGCCTGAGATGCCAAATCCAAGCCGTGAAGATGCTGTCAACTACGCTGAAACGATTCATGAGACACATCCAGATCTCAAACTTGCGTTCAATTACTCATCGTCATTTGCATGGTCCGAAGAAGATGACCCACTTACCTTCCAAGAACTTGGTGATCTTGGATATAAATACATCTTCATTACACTTGCCGGATTACACTCTGGTGCACATGCCGTTTATGAAGATTTCAAGAAACTAGCCGAGGCAGATGAGACTGGACAGTTCGAACTTGAGGACCGATATCTTGAGCATCCGACCGAGAGTCATCATGAACTTTCATTCGTCTCGCGATATCAGGATATCGAGACAAAATTCGACCCCGAGGCGCGTCGCCGAATTGAACAATCTGAGGGATTCAGTGATGAAGAGACTGATCCCATCACGAGTGATGATGATTGATCAGTAACTGATATTTATTATTCTATTTGATCATAGTCAAGAGCAGGACCCCTTCCTCAAGAAGTGAGTGAAACGAACGAGTAGCGAGGGGATACGCCCGATGATCATAATATTGGTATTCGATTCTGGCATGTTCAAAAGCGTCTAACGTGGAAGTCATTCAAACCGCTAGAACAGACGGTAACACCATCCGTTCTTGTCGTCTCGCCACAGTTTGGACAGGTAAACTCAACCTCTCAGCCAAGATGTTTGAAAAAAGAGTCTCGTGAGTGTTATGGACACCCCACAGGAATAACCATTTCCGAGTTGGAGTACAGTTGGAATTCAAATTAACCTTCGCTGGAAGCCCGAACCCCCATGCCCGTCCTCACGAAAGTTGTCTCCGACGGCTAAGGATCGGGGGAGTTCACATAGATTCGACTTTCAGACGGTTCTCTTGTCGATATATTGATATCGCGTGACTGATGTTGGTGTCGGGCGATGATCATCAAACTTCGTGAGTGGATATATGCACCAACTGATTCGATACCGCAATATGGATTTAAACTCGTGGACAACAGAAGAGAAAAACACCTCCCATTGGAGAGACACATATATTCATGAGTATTCTCGAAAATGTCCGCGCACTTGCTACACAGAATCCACTCTGTGATGCGTGTCTTGGCCGAGTCTTTGCCGACCGAAGTTTCGGGCTAACAAATACAGAGCGCGGTAAGAGTCTCCGCATTACAGTTTCACTTGTCGATGACATACCGTATGAATCGATTGACACAACAGCATGCTGGGTCTGTGAGGGTGCCTGCGCTGACGACCAGTTTGACTCGTGGGGGCAGCGTTGTGCGACTGCGGTAAGTGATACTGAATTCAACACATATCAAGTTGGCACAAAAACGCCGCCACTCATCGAAGAGAATGAGACGCTGCTTCGAGAAAGTATCGGACTCCAAAGTGACGCTGGTGAGTTATTCAAATCAGAGTATAATCGCGAAGTTGGTAAGCGAGTCGGTCAACGTACCGATACAACAGTTGAATTTGGTCGACCAGATATTCAATTTACCATCGATCTTGAAGCTGATAGTGTTAATGTCGATATTCACTCTGCATTTGTTTATGGGCGATATCGCAAGCTTACGCGTGGAATTCCGCAGACAGAATGGCCCTGTAGCGCCTGTGATGGCTCCGGATATCAAGGGAGCATCGCCTGTGAAACATGTGGTGGGTCTGGATATTTATATGACGATAGTGTTGAAGAACTAACAGCACCTGTTGTCTGTGATGTGATGGATGGGACCGATTCAACATTTCATGGTGCTGGTCGCGAAGATGTTGATGCGTTGATGATTGGGACCGGTCGTCCATTTGTCATTGAGGTATTCGAACCACGGCGTCGAAATATTGATATCAACCGACTCGAAGGAGATATTAACGCATTCGCGGATGGTGCAGTTGAGGTTGAGAATCTTCGACTTGCGAATTATGAGATGGTTGAGCGGGTGAAAGAAATTGAGGCATCAAAACGCTATCGTGCAGCCGTCGCTTTTGATGCACCAATTAATGTCACCAATTTTGATACAGCACTAACAACACTTACAGACACGACAATCGAGCAGTATACACCGAATCGAGTTGATCATCGTCGCGCCGCGATAACCCGAACCCGAACGGTATACGATGCCGATGGGACACTCGATGATCCAACACATGCAACCGTCGAGATACACGGCGCTGGTGGATTGTATGTCAAAGAACTCATATCCGGAGATGATGGTCGAACCGAGCCAAGCCTCGCGGGATTACTTGACACTGGAGCAACGGTAACTGATCTTGATGTCCTTGGTGTCTATGCTGAGTCCGAGTCTGAGTCGTTCGAGAATGACGCATACTTCCGAACTGTGGACGCGTCGTCACATCCAATATCTCACTCAGCATCGGAGTGAATATCCACCATTCGATGACGAATTGAGCAGTTAATCCTTCATTTGATATATAAAATCATAAGAAATGTGTAATATGAAATGTGAAATGTCGAACAGCGTATAACACAGGTATAATCATATATTCAATACAAGATTATATACATGACCAATTCAGTGGATACCGTCAATCGAATGGGTCCCCGCATTGGATCTGATGAGGCGGGAAAAGGACCAGTGCTTGGACCGATGATTTGTGCAGCAGTTCATGCGTCACCATCTGTCATTCCAGATGACATTGATGACTCAAAGCGGCTTAACGCTTCGACGCGTAGGCGTCTCCGAGAGACGCTTGAGTCACACACTGCCATTGATATTGGGACCGCAGTCATCCCCGTTGCCCAGATTGACGACCCTCGGACAGATATGAACACACTAACGCTCAATGGACATATTGCAGCCATTGCGGATCTCGATGGGGTTGCTACATTCAATGGCACAATTGTCGCTGATGCGAGTGATGTTTCTGAGTCACGCTTTGCAACACGTCTCGAATCGAGACTTATTGATGAATGTAACGGAATTGATACTATCGCCCTCAATCACTGTAGCATTGAAGCCCGACATGGCGCAGATGAAGATGACCCACTCGTTGCTGCTGCCTCTATTATTGCGAAGGCGCGCCGGGATGAACAAATCACAGCGCTTGCAAAAGAGTATGAAACAACCGGACCAATTGGAAGTGGCTATCCAAGTGATCAAAAAACGCGAGCGTTTCTTCGGCGATACATTCGCACAAATGGGAAAGTCCCAGCATGTGCAAGGCGTTCGTGGGCAACGGTAGATGATATCGTTGAATCGATTGAACAATCTTCTCTCTCTGATCTCTGAGTTCTGAACGATTACACTCCACACAGCCACTAGCGCGGATTCCTTGTGGATAGGTGTCCTGTTCCTACGACCGCGCTATATCCACCACATCGGGAGCACCCGAGGGTCTAAATTCAAGGGTAAGACCTTTTTTATCAACGAAACCGTCACAAACAATTGAGTAGGGGAAAATAATTCACGTAGATGTACTTCTAGCAGTTTGTGGGCGCTAATCCCCCGTCTTCAAGGAGCCTGCGTCAGCAGGCGAGTAGAGTAAGCTAGTTCATCTTGATTATATTGTATGGAATCTGCGTGAATATTATAAATTGCCTGTGGTGAGTGCTCGAAGAATATCACCATATGCGGGTCGAGTTATGAGGACACCAACAAGCACTCCCAAGATGGTGAAGATAGCGAATCCCTGTAAGTCTCCAAGTGATAGAATTGCAAGCGGTGACATTGCAATTATAGTTGTTGCTGCAGCCGCACCAATCACCCAGAAGGCGCGTCGAAATCGTGACTGGAAGACACGGCGGGAGGACACCCCACCCTCTGCAAGCACCTCATCAGCAATAATCACAAGATCGTCAACGCCGGTTCCGATAACCGTAATAAATCCAGCAATGACGGAAAGGTCAAGAGGATATCCGATCCCAGCGGCAAACCCAAGTAGGATTAATACCTCAGAAAGCGCAGTCACAATCATCGGTAATGCTACACGAGCATCACGGTAACGAAGGAAGACAACGCCACTGACAGCAAAGACAGCGACGAGACCAGCCAATAATGAATCAGTTCTGAAATTTTCCCCTTGACTGGGCGAAATGAATGATGTTGTTCCGCCATCATCCCCAGTCAAATCCAGCTTTGCTGGCAATGCACCAGCACGGAGATTGATTGCAACCTCTTGTGCTTCCGATACATTTGCTGTTTGAAGCTGGAAAACTGGGTCTTGTGCCCATGATCCACCTCGAAGGCTATCAGCAAGTCTCGGAGCCATTCCGAAAGAGTTCGTGACCTCACCATTCACAACAAGCAGTAAACATGGCTCAGTGCTATTTTGATCTCGACTATATGTGCACCGGGTACCACCGGGTCGCGCAAGGGTGGTGTCAACAGTTGCTTGCTGAAATTCATTAGCGGCCGATTCCCGGACCGTGACAGGGACATATGCGCCTCCAGACTGTCCCTCCTGCGCAGATCCAATACTCTGGAAATTGTCCTGTTGCAATACAGTCTGTTGGGTATATATATCATCCTGTGGATAGTGCGCTTGCACTACAACGGTTCCTCGTTCACTGACGAGACTCCGAACAGATGCAGCATCTTCATTTGGAACCTCAATAAGTATGAAGTGACCACCGCCAGCAGTGGTGACTTCCTGAACTGTTCCGCCAGAAAGTCCTGCTTCGTTGATTTTGTTTTCAAGAATCCGGACTACTTCCTGTCGTGTCGTTTCCGTGACGCCTGTCCGAACCGTTGATGCTGTATATCCGGTTGATTCGAGTATGGACTGAAGTTCGGTAGTGCTCACTCCTTCGACAGTCACTTCGACAGTCCCTGTTGTCTCTGTGACTGGTCGAGCAATAACGTCTGCTGGTCCTGCACCGTCAATTGCAGTGGCAATTCTCTGTTCAACTTCACGCGCGTTTGCTGGCTCAAACTCAACCTCCTCAGCGGTCACTCCAACAAGTGGCGCACGAACTCGCGTTCCACCAGCAAGTTCAAGTCCATACTGCAGATTCGTCTGTGAAGACTGCTGTACAACAGCACTATTACTATCAGGACCACTCGCAAGTGTCGGCGACACAAGGGCAAAAAGTGAGACAATAACCACAATCACTAATAGAATAATACGCCAGTTCTCTCGAAAATCAATCATCGAGCGACCCCCTTGAATTTATACCAGCGAAGGAGACTCAGATTTAACAGATACGTATTCATTAAATCAGCAATAAGGCCAAAAACGAGAACAGTGCCAATTGCAGCAAGAAGTTGAATACCGAACGCTGTCGCGACTGCTGCCATGACTGACATTGCAATAATTGAGGTAAGGGTCATTGTCACGCCAGTTCGCATCGCACGATACGTCGATTCATAAAAATCACCAGAACGTCGAAGGACATGATTGTTCAAGAGTATGTCTGAGTCGACAGAATACCCGATTATCATCAACAACGCTGCGACAGTTCCAAGCGAAAGTTCAATTCCCAGAACGTTCATCAACGCAACAGAGATAGCAATATCTGAAAACGCAGAGACAACAACCGCAATAGACGGGACGAATACGCGAAACATCAAAAATACAAGCACACTCATTCCCAAGAAGGCAACGCCAACACCACCGAGTGCGAGCGTTTGTGTCGTTGCACCGAAACTCGGTGATACCTCATATGCAGACTGAACCTCAAAGCCTGCTTGTTCTGCTTGTCGTGTCAAATCTGTCACCGCCACTCCACTATTTCCATTCGATTGAAATGTGACAATATATGTATTCGCCGTTGGGACTGCTTGCACGGATTCTGGTTCAACACTAAACGCTTCGACAATCTGTGTTGTTGTTGCACCATCTGTCTCGACTGTGATTTCTGTACCACCCGTAAACGCAATACCCTGTGTTACTGGAGATCCGGTTAACACGTACCAGCTAGCGATAATAAGCAATGCCACCGCTAAGATTATGAGCGGAATGACTACGAGCTGGTAGTTTGAGTACCGGGTATAATCAACTTCCGGTACAGTGAATTCAGCCATATCTGCCGTCGAGAGTCACAGCGAATAAACCTTTTTATAAAGAATCGAGAGGACGATCTGACTTGTGTTTATATTGAGTATAATGATACCGTCCAGTGACGACTGTTCGATGTGGCAAGTGGGCGTATTACAGCAATCCATACAAATAGAGGTCAATGTTCAACGCGGTTGCGACATAACGCATATATTAAGCTATCTAACTATTTGAGATTGCAATCGATAAGTCAATAGCCTCGGGCGCGGTGATCTAAGGCTTTTGTTGGTTCCCTCAGTTGTGCGCTAGCACTCCTTGCTCGGCAGTTCAAGTGGGACTCTGGCAAGCACCTGCTGGAGCGGCATCCCGAGATTCGGGAGGCGTATTTCTGGGGTGGTGGATTCTGGACGGTCGAATACTCCGTGGGGACGGCGCGACGGGAGCGATGTCGGAGGAAGTGGTTGAACGCTATATCGGGGAGACGGAACATGCGCCGGAGTGACGCGGTTCACCCCTGGAACCGGTGGGTCGGGGAATTCGCCCTCGCAGGTCGGTAGACATCACCATGACGGTACGGTATCATGCCAGCGAGGCGTATCATGGCATATACCGAACAGCAACAACACCGGGGGCTGAGCGGATCTCAATACGATTACCCTCTAATCGTGCCGCTCGTTCGCACAGCGTTACCTTATCATCAAGAATATCTGCAACCGCCTCAGTGGAGTTTTTCTCAGGGACTGTGATAATATGGATTTCTCCAGCACCAGCGCGGGGCTTACGCGTGATTTCCCCAGCACCCTGATTCGCAGCAATCTGTTTTGTGTTTGCTGTTGGGGGTTCTATGCTTGTTTCAATATCAACTGTCCGTGTTGCCGTTATCTCTGTAAGTTCATATACCACGTGTAGCGGCGGCTTAGATTCGACAGTTCCATCAATGATACTTAATCGATCAGCATCGACAGCATCCTCCAGTGAATATATCTGCCCAGATTCCACATCTCTAAGAACAGTCGATGATGCATCTGTGGCTGTCACAAGAAACGTTGAGTCGTGTCGTGTTGGATTTGCGTCAGCCGATTCGGGCATACTAATATATTGACTCCTGAGACGTTTTGTGGTTTCGATAAAAATAAGAATAGAGATTTGGTTTGTTGTGAAAGTACAAGAAGAGATCCTCGCGTTTTCGCGCCGAGAGGATGTCAAATTGCGTTCTACAGATATTGGATGTGAACGCAATGTTCAGTGCGTGTTTTGTTCGAGTTATCGAAATAGTAAATACGCACCTGCGATGCACCCGGCGCCAATTAATGGAACGACCCAAGAGAATTCAATTGGAATTGCGTACAGTCCAGCAACAAGTGGTTCAAACTCTCCAGTTCCGGTTGCTGGTGGACGAGTGACTGTTTCATCATCAAGACTGAACGTTGCCGGCATTGAGGCGACAACGCCTAAATACAATGATACTAAAAATCCAAATCCAGCCACAGCAACAGCAGCTTCGAGTCGTTTCGAAGCTGTCAGTCCACGACGGTGGCGTCGAGCAATGGCAAGTGTCGGTGCGACGGCTGGGAGGATGATGAGCAACCCAACAACAACATAAAATGCTCGTGAGAGCGTAAGAGACCCTCCTTGAATACTTGCTGTCCGCCCGATCAAGACAACGAGTGCAACAATAATAAAAAGTGCAATGAATGCTGTCGCGACGCCACTGATGAGCACATATAATTTAAACAATCGCGATGTGCTCGCGCGGAATGCATACGGGAACGCACCCAGAAGACCATCATATCCAGTAGCCATTATCTGTATTTGAATATTATTAACCGTCTATATCTCTTATTCGATATAGCATAAATTCTGACCATATTGGCTATACAATTAGAAAATTCCTACTCACCAGTAGGTTTTCATGACCAATCAATACTGTACGCTAGATTTTGAGATAATATCATCTTAACTCTTTGAGGTTGATTTTCCATATCGTTTACATATAATTAAGACGAATAGTTGAGGGTTTATTTATGAAGTAATTTATCATGATGCCCTGACTCTTTTATCCAGTGAACTACCTCATCATACGCACTGACCGTTTGGATGGTTCGTCAGTTACTGACAGAGAATTAACCTGTAGAATAACTCGTGACAAGCCCCAAGACACTCACCTTGCTCATCTGTAGATCACATACAATGATGAACGAATCAGGAGTGGACCAAATACGGATATAGATAGATATGAGTCGGCTTTCATGAACCGTTTATATTATCTCTATTACATATCACCAATCAGACAAGTATAATACTTACTTTTTTCTCAGCGGACACCACTCAATCCGGTATGCAGGTTGATCTTGGTACGGTGTTCGATGCAACACCTGGCGTTACACAGGACGGACTTGAGCGGCTTGATGAGCGGGTTGCGACAGCACACGAGCGGATTGAGCGGGGACGTCGGAATAATGAGCCCGGCTACGCAGCATTGAATCTTCCTGAAACGGTTGATACAACTACAATTCACGATGCCGTCGCGTCATTTGAGGATCCAACTGCTATTCTCATTGTTGGGATTGGTGGAAGTGCGCTTGGTGCTGCAACGCTCGTTGACGCACTTGGTGATGACACCGCCCCGTCGGTGTACGTGCTTGATAATGTTGATCCGGCGTCAATCTCACGTATACTTGAATCAATACCCCTCTCAGAGACCGTGCTCAATGTTGTTTCACGATCAGGAACAACAGCAGAGACACTCTCAAACTTTCTTGTTGTTCGTGAGGCGATGACAAAGGCTGGTGTTGACTGGACGGATCGAACGATTGTGACGACAGGCACCGACGGAAATCTTCGACAACTCGCCAAGTCAGAATCTCTTCCCGCATTGTCAGTCCCAGAGGGAGTTCCTGGGCGATTCTCTGTACTATCAACTGTTGGGCTTGTTGTCGCAGCGCTCAAAGGAATCCAGATCAGTGAATTAATCACTGGTGCTGCGGACGCTGCAGCCGAACTTAGTGGGTCATTATTTGAAACACCGGCATATGCGTATGGTGCAACCACCTACGCGCTTGCAACCCGAGGGGCACGAACGAATGTAATGATGCCATATGCTGAGAATCTTGAGACATTTGCTGAGTGGTTTGCACAATTATGGGCTGAAAGTCTCGGGAAAGATAATCGTGGACAGACACCTATCCGAGCACTCGGTGCAACAGACCAACATTCACAATTGCAACTATATCGTGCAGGACCACATAATAAAGTCATCACCCTCATGCGACCACGCAATCGTCCATCATGCACAATCCCCTCGACTGATTTGGATGGATTATCATATCTTGGTGGATCAGATCTTGGGTCGCTCCTCGACGCTGAGTTCGAAGCAACAGAAGCAAGCCTTGTTGATGCTGATATTCCGACAATCCGTGTTGAGATCAATGCTATCGACGCACAGAGCCTGGGAGCATTACTCTATGAGTTTGAAGTGGCATGTATATGCTATGGCGAACTTGCATCAGTGCCGACATTTACCCAACCAGCTGTTGAGTGGGGGAAACGAGCCGCTCGGGGACTACTTGGAGATGACAAGTTCATGGAGGCAGCAGCTGTCGCTGATAAGCCTACGCTTCGAGTCGAATAATGCATTCATCTAAGCATCAATCAATATCAAACCGCAGGTTGAATCAAATGAAGAATATCTCAAGTAGCGCAGGAGATAATATGTGGGCTTATGAATGTCCGGAAATGCCATTTAAATATATGAAGGTGATGTAATGGCAGGCGCTGGTGGTAATCTTATTGCTGTTGTGGCTGCAATCATTGGGATTGGGGTCATTGCACAGATTCTCTCAGACCGATTCCAGGTCCCAAGCGTTGTCTTTCTTATTACTGCGGGAATCATCTTAGGACCTGAGGTACTCGGGGTTGTCGGACCGGATTCATTCGGAAGTGCACTAAGCGCTATTGTTGGACTTTCAGTTGCAATCATTGTTTTTGAAGGAGCATTTCATCTTCGAATACAGAAGCTTCGAGAAGCCCCGACAGCAACACTCAAACTGGTCACAATCGGCGCTGGTATTGCGCTTATCGGCACAGCCATTACGGTTCGTTTTCTCCTCTCAACAAGCTGGAACGTTGCCTTTCTTGTTGGCGCACTTTTAGTCGCAACCGGACCGACTGTCGTCACACCGATTCTTGAGGTTGTTCCGGTTCGTGACCGTGTAGAGGCTGCTCTTGAGACAGAGGGAATCGTTAATGACGTTACAGCAGCAATTCTTGCTATTGTAATATTTGAAGCGATTACCGCTGGTGTAACACAACCAGGCGCATTGCTACAGCTATTCACCGAGCGACTTGGGATTGGACTATTAATTGGCGCGATTGTGGCTACATTGTTAGTGTATGGGCTTCAGTATATTGACCTTTCACCCGGAAATGCGCCCCAAAATGCGCGATTACTCGTATTAGCAGGCGCTTTGGTTGCATATGGGGCAGCAGATTTCATCGCCACAGAGGCTGGAATTGCCGCTGTCGCGACTGCAGGTATCATTCTTGGAAACATCGATATCCCATATGAAGAGGAGATTTCAGCATTTAAAGGAGACATCACACTCATTGTCCTCTCATTCGTTTTTATTGCACTTGCTGCACTTTTAGAGTTCGAGATTCTCAGGATGATCGGTCTTCCTGGACTTGGGATTACTGCCATTGTTGCGCTTGTTCTACGACCATTACTTGTATTCATCTCGACACGTGGGGATCGATTCACTAGCGGCGAGCAATTATTCATGAGCTTTGTTGGTCCACGGGGAATTATTCCAGCATCGGTAGCGACTCTGTTTGCCATTGAACTTCGAAATGCCGGGATGGATCAAGCAGCCAATATACTTGTTGGAACAGTATTTTTGGTTATTCTCATCACCGTTGTTGCTGAGGGTGGTTTCGCCAGACAAATTGCAGAGTATCTTGATATCATACCTATGCGTGTACTTGTTGTCGGAGGCGGGACAGTTGGCCGTGCGCTTGCTGACCGTCTTGAAAACCGTGGAGAGAATGTAGTGCTCATTGAACAATCACAGGAAGTCGTTGAAGTTGGTCGAAATGAGGGTTTGGCAGTCCATCATGGCGATGGGACCGATACTGATGTACTCGCGTCAGCCGGCGGTGATAACGCTCGGATTGTTGTGGGTGCGACCGGTGATGATGATGTTAATTTACTAGTCTCACAACTCGCGCGCTCAAAGTTTGACCCTGAGACAATCCTTGCACGGGTAAACAACCCTGATAATGCAGAAGCATTCGAAGATCTGGGCGTTCGGAATATTTCGACGTCGATTGCAACTGCACAAGCACTGGATAACTACATTGAACGACCAGCAATGATGGACTGGATGGGTGAGATTGGTTATTCTGGGGATATCCAAGAGATTGAGGTCACATCTGAAGATCTTATTGGACGACCAATTCGCGACATTGGTCCAGAATTACCTCCAGACTCACTCATTGCATTAATCAAGCGGGACGGTAATATTCGTGTTCCTGAAGCCGATCTTACCCTCGAACATGGTGATCAGGTGACTGTCATTGGTGGTCGCGATGAGGTTAAAGATGCAATTAAATTTATTCATCCAGATAAATGATTCACGGTTTGAGGATATAGTATCAAGACATGAGTTACTTCGTAGTTGGTTTGAAATTTCGTGTGTGAATCCATCGAATGGCGATTGCCCAGTAGATAATAACAAACGCAAAAAGAGCATACCACTGTATGGAGTCGAATGCGGGCTGGGGAAATGGCATATTCGAAACGATCCACATCATGATTAATCCACCTGCGAGGACACATATTGTTCCAATGGTGAGTCCGTGATTTTGTGCTGACTCAGTCTCTCGGGCTTGTTCTGTCGATGACTGGGGACTGGTATCGACGTCAGCGCTCGCCTTATCTGTTGTATCGATATCGGTATCAGCGCTTGAAGTTGAGGCCATTGAGAGAGATAATGAATATGATGTGGATGAAATGGAAGTAGACAGCGGATTATGTCGTCTCATCATCATAGATACTACGAGTCTATGAAGACAAGAGTGTGTTCAATTTAGGTGTAATTTAATTGAGGACACTAAGTCATCTTACCAAGCGGCAAAGTGCGAGCAGTCATAAGATACGGCGCCCACACAAGTCACATGTGCATTTTTATGCCACGGTTACTACTCTCGCGGTCGAACAATGTAATGCGAGGTTCTTCATATCTCTGAGAGTGTTCAAACGCAAACAGGAAGCGCACGCGCTTAATTACGGCTACGTATCTATCCGGTATGAGAAACGGTCCGAACCGGGTATGATTGGGAGCCGTTTGCGGAGTCTGGAACTGCTGTGTCCATGTCGGATGCAATTCGGACGTGAAGTACCTCAGCGTCACATCAAAGCCCCGGCATACGCCTTGTCTGCCTGTAGAAACAGGAAGCACCACTCTCATAAGCAAGGGGTGAGGTGCTCTGAGCGCCGGCGGGTGGGGTAATTTGCTCTTTCGACGCGCTTATACAAGTGTGACGGTTACATAACTGGGATGAGTGATCGGGCTCTCGAAATTATCGAGTTTCTCCTTACAGCGCATCTTTACACCGAGGACCGCGATCGAGATGAAAACGATCTCCCCCCACGGTACCGAAGAGTGTTCTGGACGGAGCGAAGTGACGATAGCGACAGCGACAGCAACTCCGATACCGGCGCCACTGCGGGTTCAGCTTCAGAGCCATCTGCGGACGCTCCTGATGATGCGACAGACATGCCCGTCGGTATTGAACGACCGCTTGTTGTGACAAACACCGTTGCGCGGAAAGCGACTGGCGTTGAGCATCCTTGGGATGCAGTCTCTGATCTCTTGTTTACTCAACAAGAGGACTTCTCTGGTCGTATTTCATTAACCCAACCAGATATGGCAATTGAGTGGTATATAGAGCGAGCAGACCACGAGCGATTGCAAACAAACGCAACGATTGCGGCTGCCGTTGAGGATCACGACGACATTGATATAACATATGCGGAGGCACGCGAACGCACGCGTCCAATCCATGCTGACCGTGTCTGGATTGATAGTCTCCTTGAGCAGTACTTCGACGATGATGAGGACGAAGACGCAGAGATGCTTGATCTTGTCCAAGTCAGAGCGCCTGAAGAAATCGAGATGACACTCAATGATCTTGTGCTAACTGGAGATCAAGAAGGTGAGATTAAGAAATTGATGAAGGCAATCGAACATCGCGAATATCTCGCAAATATCGGGCTCCGTGAGATTGGGAAGATACTCTTCGTCGGACCGCCAGGAACAGGAAAAACAACCGTTTCCCGAGCACTTGCACACGAGTTAGGACTCCCATTCGTTGAGGTTAAACTCTCGATGATTACAAGTCAGTATCTTGGTGAGACCGCAAAAAATGTTGAAAAAACGTTTGAGGTAGCAAAACGTCTCTCGCCATGCATTCTGTTTATCGATGAATTTGACTCGGTTGCGAAAACACGTCGTTCAGATGAACATGCAGCGCTCAAGCGTGCAGTTAATACGCTGCTCAAAAGCATCGACGACATATCGTTGATTCGCGACGAGGTCATTTTAATTGGTGCGACAAATCATCCGGACCAACTTGATGCAGCAGCGTGGCGACGATTTGACGAGATTGTCAACTTTCCGAAACCCGACCGAAATATGCGGGCTGACATTCTCAAGATTATCACAGACCGGATGGATATCACCGAATTTGATCCAGTCTCAATCGCAGAACGGACCGATGGTCTCACTGGATCAGACCTTCGGATGGTGCTTCGTGAAGCTGTGCTTGAAGCGCTCACAGAAGAGCGAACAACGCTCACGCAACGCGATATTATCAATGCAGTTGAAGACTTTGAAGAGCGTGATAATCTGAAGAATATGAATATGATGTCTGATGGTGATCAATTAGTTGCAGGTGATGGGAGTGGCAAAACGGATACAGCTGAGACCGACCATGACCATGACCATGACCATGACCACGACCACAATCACTAATCTAAGTTATAATGTTGGTCACATTACTTGGAACGGGCGATACAACTGGGACGCCGACTGTTGGATGCGATTGCAACACCTGCGAGCACGCTCGACAGCGCGGTATCGAGCGAACCCGGTTTTCTGTTCATATTGAAAACCCTCGCCGCAATGAGTCAATTCTTATTGACTTTAGTCCGGATTTTCGACAGCAGTTTCTTCAGCGTAACGTTTCCTTTCCGGATGCCGGTATAATCACTCATATTCATTTTGATCATCTTGATGGACTTGGAAACGCGTATCGGCTTTGTGATGACCTGCCGATACATGCAGCAAATGAAACTGACCCACAGACAACTGAAACTGTTGCTGAGACTGTGGCCCGAAAATATAGTTATCTTGATCAAGTCACAGTCAATCCACATTCTCCGTTTGAAGTGTTTGAGATCTGTGGTCTCGAGATTCAACTTGTTCCTGTTGATCATCCCCCATTATACTGTTATGGAGTCGTCATTGAAGACCCCGTGACCGATACAAAGCTGTCTCTCTCCGGGGATACAAGTTACGGAGTTCCATCTGAGTCACAGGATGCGTTGTCCAATCCAGATCTATTCCTCGCAGATGCTATTGTCCCTGCCTCAATGTGTGAGCATCATCCGCTCGGTGGAAAACATCATAATAAGGATGGGGTCCCCCGAACGTTTGGAACTAAACATATGACCCGGGAAGGGGCATGCGATCTTGCAGAGGCACTTGATGCGGACAAAACAAGGTTTGTGCATACTGGTCATTATTATCCGGCTGATGAAGCATTTGAAGATCCACTCGCTATTGATGGCGAAGAATATCGATTGTGATGTGTCCACATAGATTATTTGAATCGATCAAGCCCTGATTGTCTATATCGAGCGCCAGGTGGGTCATGATTCCATGGCGAACGTGCATCACGCACTTTGGCTTTATTATATTGTGGTGGCTCTGCGTGTGTATGTGCTGGGCACTCAGTATCACAACTCTGTGCAGGATTGATTACACAGTCAAATTCTGTACAGTACGGTCGCCCATCCGGTTGTGTCTCGGCGTGTGCACATGATGGAAGGGTGTAATTTCGCCACCCCTTGCCATATGCTCGCTCGGCAATTCGACGACGCGCACGCGTTTTCTCTTTACTGCTTACAGGATGGATTTCAGTATGGTCTGATTGATCAGAGCCAAGCTCAATCCCAGGCGTCCCCGTTGCAAGCTCTGCTGGTTGTCTAATAATTGTGCGGTTGTCTGTGTCTGGATTAAATTGCCAGACGCCGACTGCGTCAGGAATCCGATTTAGATGAGCGCGCGTTACGTGTGTCTTTGTTGCAAGAATCACCGCATCGAAAAGTCCGAGTGAGATATCTACCTGCAATTGACGAGTGAGCTCTCCTGGTCGCTTAAGATCTGGCTTGTTTTCAATCCCGATAATCCGATCAAACCATTCTGTGGGATATCTTGTTGTCTGTCTAATATGCTCATATCCGTTATGATGCTCAATAGTAAAAAAATCTGCAGCGAGAGCCTGCTCAATGACGGCTTTTGTTGTTTGTGGTGATGCATCAACCGCATCAGACCGCCGGACAGATGTTCCTACTCCAGCCGGACCTGCAATTGCTCGCTCAGGAATCCGCTCATCAGTAATCATCGAACGGGTATCAAAGCTTGAACCTGGAACAACGCCACAGATATCAATAATGCGACGACCAGGATTCACAGCAGCAGCGCCAAGCTGTCGACTGAGTACCCACTCTGTCGTTGTTTCAAGATATGAACAAAGTGCAAGCTCAAATGCGAACTCCTCTTGATTCGACGCGTGTGGCAGAGATATACCTACATCACCTCGATTGATCGTAATTACTGTTCTGAATCTGATGGATCATTTACGATAATTTCTCGTTTAATCGTGGCGACAGTATGTATATATCTGATTCAGATTTTTTGTGAATGCCTGCCTCAAATTGTATTATGCTATTATTAATCATCGGGTGATCAGATTATGTGCTGATCTATATCGGTTCATATGGCTATCTGCACGTTTGTTTGTTTCTGTGTCATTATCACGTAACTGGTCAGTTAAGACCGATACTCAAAGTGAAGTACTCGACTCAGAAGTGTCCCGTTTCACCACCACCATACTGTAATTCTCCGCCACGACCACCCTCAACTGTGCTATTGCCATGGTCACCGGAGCTTGGGACTTTTACCCGGACATCCTCAACACGATCAAAGTCCATTATCAGATCTGACTTAATGTTCTCAGCAGTGAGATTTGATATCCCACAGCCTGCACATGCGCCACCGAGTTCAACAACTACTTCGCCGGTCTCAGGATCAGCCTTCCGGACAACACTTTCACCGCCATGCATCTGTATAATTGGCATTTGACCAACCATCCAATTTTCAATACGGTGACGAAGTGACTCAGTTTGTGTTTGATCGGATTCGCTCATCACTGTTTTTTTGAGGGCGATGATATGGAAACTTGCGGTTGGACCCACGTTCGGAGACCCTGTAGAAAAGTATGTCATGATTGATTACGTGCTCAAAATTGAGTCAGATATAGATCAGAGCAACTGGGCTCTCGATTGATATTAGATTTCTGCGGACGTCAGATACTCACATTTGGGACCGATCCCCGGTGCCAGCAGTTAATGCACTCGCGAGTGCGCCACGAACAACGACTTCATCCCCAAGTGTTGTGAGCTTTATCTCTGGCACATTTGACATCACCATTTCATCCATTTGATTACGGATTGGTTGCAACACTGCAGCAGGATTATTTAATGCAACGGCACCGCCAACATAGATAACTAATGGTGCGTATGCATGAACAATATTTGCAACGCCCATTGCATTCCAGTGTGCGAGTCGGTCAAGCACATACGATGCGAATTCATCATCAGGTGCATATTGAAAGATATCAACCGCGGAGAGCGCTGGATCATCAATTGGAATGGCTGTCTCAATCGGATTTGTTTCATACAATTGCTTTGCATACCGAGGAATACTATTTCCCGAACAGTATGCTTCCCAGTGACCATCGTGCCCGCAACCACAGGTTAATCGACCCTGTGGGTCAACGGTCATATGTCCAATTTCGCCCGCGTTCCCGTCCCACCCAGTGAGAACACTTCCATCGACACACACCCCCGCTCCGATCCCTGATGAAATCGTGAGATATACCATGTCATCTGGATTTCGATCAGCATAGAAGCGCTCACCAATTACCCCCGCGTTTGTATCGTTATGAAGAAATACCTGTTTCGTATCGAGTAACACTGATAATGGACCTGTAAGTGGAATCTGATCAATTGTGTCCGGAAGATTTGCAGGATTTTCAACAGCGCCGGCGGCAAGATCAAGTGGACCGATTGCACCGATTCCAGCCGCTGAAACTGAATCAGGGGCAATAGTTGCATCGGCACACGCTTCGCGAACAACACCGAGAACTGCTTCTGTAACTGCAATACCTGTTGGTCCACCCGGCGTCGTGTCATCGCTGCGACCGTATACCGATCCGTCCTCACCGGCGACAACCGCACGGACGTTGGTCGCGCCAAGATCAACGCCCACGTAGTAGGACATTATTTGATGTGGAGGTGTCCCATCACTTAGTTAGATGGATTCAGATTGACTGAGATACCGTTTCTTGCTGACTAAACGTATTCCTCGTGATGGAAACTCAACCTGTTGTTTCATTAGTCTCTTTATGAGCTTAGTGATTGCTCTCTGGCTTGAATCTGGTGTCATATTATTACATACGTAATTGCGAAACTCAGTATTGTTTGACCGTATCACATATTACAATACTATGATGGTAGACACAATCAGCTATTGACGCTAGTTAATTCGTTATTTGATTAATAATCAGGGGCATCGTCCTCAACAGCGCGCTTCATCGACTCACGACGAGACTTGGCGTCCCGCCCAGTTGCCTCTTTCAAAAACGTATTTTTGATATCAACAGCATCACCCGCCGCAGCAAGATCATCAGGGTCCAGTTCGCTTGGATCACATTCGACAAAATCGACAGCAATTGTATCTTTTTTATTACTGTATGAGACCCCACCAGCAACAATTCGTTGGAAAACCGGATTATCTGGGTCATCCACGACATAGAGGTCACTTCCATTGTATGACTCCGTGTCAGTAATCGACCCAAAGTATGACTCGATGGTTGTTTTCATCTCTGGGATGCGATCAGCAAGCGTTTCCCCTCGACGCATCTTGTACTCCTTCATAGGTCGGGATTTGACAGGAGACGGTTTACTTGTTTCGTCATTACATCAAGAACATATACACAGAGAATCCAGAGTCCGAGTGTCGCCACTGAGGTGATCTCATATTGCCATGTGCCAGTGGGAATGTTGAGTTGAGCTAAGTATGTATGCTGAGAAAATATTCTCATCTGTGAACGAGCGCCAATCTATGAGGCTGTCCATATGAAGATGTATATAATCGGTTAAAAAGTGCCTAATTCGCAGTTTTCATTTGGAAATAAGAAAACCTGCGGTTGAAGCTCTGTAAATCGATTAACGCTTTCTCTCATGAATGTATCCACTTCGACATTCTGGGCAAATATCACCAGCACGCATTGATGAAATGTCTGCTGGATGAGAATGATCACAATGTGGACAGTATAATTCGACATGAGAATCCGGAACCGTTGATCTTGGTCTGTCTACTTCTGACGCGCGAGTAAATGACTGCGTCTCGCTCTCATTGTGCGTCTGCCCGTCTGTTTCATCACGCGCGCTTACCTTCTCATTGACAGGTGCTGATGTCTCGTTATTGCTCGCTCGCTTCTCAATTCGTGGCGTCAGCCCTTCACCACTGAACTCAATTGACACACTATCGGTGTCTGGTTGTGCAGTATACCCTCTATCTTCGCCTGCTGGATCTGGCCATGACGTCGAAGATATCGGGCTCGCTCCATCGACAGCATCGCGTCCGCTTGTAGGCCATTCTTTTCGCGCACGGGTTGATGAGGTATTTTTGTCTCTTTCTGCGTTAGACGTCGTTGACGGGGTTCTAGTTACATCGGTATCAGCATCAATATCTGTATCAGTATCAGAAGTAGACGTGAGAATTTCTGCACCGGTGTCATCGCGTTGCTCTTGTGCGGATTCGTTTTGTTGTTCAACTGCTATTGATTCTTTTGAATCTGCAGGCCATTGCGTTTTATTCCTATCTGTTGATTCATTATCAAGTATAACAGCATCATTGACAGACGAATCGTCCTGGGTTGTCTCCGTTGAGTCATCAGCACGGATGTGCTTGTGATCTGGAGCACTTTCCCATCCATCCGAAGATGTACTAGTCTTAGTATCCTCAGAATTTTCAGTTGCTTCGGCAGTCTCAGTCGGTCGAATAGACGTAACTTCTTTATTCTGGCTGATGACTTGTTCAATATTGCATCTTTTACACGTTTTCATCTTCTTCACCGTGGCAACAACCTCGTTACCGCGTTCCTCGCGGGTATGCTCAATCTCGGAGTCGCCAAAGGCGTGACCAAGGAACCGACATGTAAGTCCCATTAGTCGCCGTTCTGACGCTGAGCGCAAAAAATCTATGCCTCTGTCTGACAGGTGGCAGACACTATATCACGATATATCTCATTATAGAATATAATATTTTCTGTGTATTCGCACGGTGTATAANAACATTAGCATTTATTTCAATCGAAATAATGTGCGCGGAGCCTCGAAACGTGTAAAACCAATGCGACTGAATGCATATATATGAGAGCGCGGCGCGAGTTTAGAGACCGTCCAGATGTCGAAGTAGCTGTTCTCGATGCACTCGCTGACCGTGCTGATGAAGGGATGACTGTTTTTGAAATCCGCGCAGCTGTCGAAGCTGATATTGACACGATTGAAGATGCGCTCGCAGCACTCAAATCAGATGATCTCATTCGCGTCGAGAATGGAGATGATCGCGTCGTGATACGTGTTGCAGATCGCGTTATTCCTGATCCAGACGCAGAAACCAACACTAATAGAAGCTTTGTCGATACACTTCGCGAGAGATTTGGATTGTGACTCTCGCTTAGACCGGATTCGATAATCAGCCGACTACACCAATTTCACTTTTTTACTTGTATTTGTCCGACACAGCAGATTGAGCATGATGGTATGGATAGACGAGGGGATGTTTTCTATGTTCAGAATAGATATCTAATGATGACAGTTGCGACAGAGATACACGACGACCACGGTGCGACTTTTGAGGAGCGCGGGGGGCGCCAAGTCGTTCGCGATTATGGACGACCCGACCGAACAGCACTTGCGGTTCGAAAAGGTGCTGGGGTAATTGAGCGAGGATATGGCGTCATTACCGTTGAAGGAGATGACCGAATCGAATTTGTTGATGACACACTTTCAAATCAAGTACCAACGGTTGATGGACAGGGTGTATATGCACTCTTACTCGACCCAAACGGACGGATTAAAACCGATATTTATGTGTATAATGCTGATAATCGACTCCTCTGTCTCACACCACCAGATGTCGCAGCGGATCTTGCTGAGCAATGGGCTGATCGAGTCTTTATTAAAGATGTTCGGGTGAACGTCGCCTCTGAAGAGTTCGCTGTTTTCGGTGTGCATGGTCCACAGTCGACTGAAAAGGTTGCAAGTGTGCTCAATGGCGCTGGGGCTCCCGAGCCATCACTGACTTTTGTACGTGGATCAATGGGCGATGAGGGTGTCACAGTCATCGCTGGTGACAACCCTCTTGGCGAGGAAAGTTATCAGGTCGTTTGCAGTGCTGATGTTGCTGATCGTATCCTCGAAACATTATTGACATATGGATTAAATGGTGTTCCATTCGGGTATCAGGTATGGAATACGCTTGCTGTTGAGGCCGGAACACCACGCTTCAATACAGAGCTTGCTGATCAGATTCCAAATGTCCTCGGCATTCGGAATGCGCTCGATTTTGAAAAAGGGTGCTATATCGGACAGGAGATTGTCTCAAAAGTTGAGAACCGTGGACAACCAAGCAAGCGACTTGTTGGTCTCCGATTGAATCAGATGGCTGAGGTAGATTCGACAGTCACCGCCGACGGGGACGCGGTTGGGACGATTACAAGTGTCGTCGAAAGTCCATCGATTGAAACACCGATTGCGCTTGCACTTATTAACTTCAAAACAACACTCACCGATGAAGGTGACATAACCATTACAGCAAATGATAGCCATCCTATCGAAGCGACTCCAACAACACTTCCTTTTGTTGAGGGGAGTGCAACTTCTGCTCGGATTCCAACATATCCTGAGCCAAGTGCCGAAACAAACATGTAATCAACATACTGACTGCCAATTAGCAATCATACAGATTTGCGGAGAACCCCTACGACTTTACTCCTTCACAGAAATCTGTGAGCTCTGGTCTGCAGACGAGAACAACGGTCTCGGTAACACACAGGATAATTCGACAACTCTAATTCAATCGACGCTGCCAAAGCTACTCTGAGATTCTATGATCCGTCGGTTAAACGCACAGGCAATCCTGGTTATACGTAGGACCCAGACTAGGAACAGAGTGATTCGTATTAGTCCGACGATGGCGACCTGCTCGCCCCAAGCAATGAGATAATAATCGGACCCAGTCAGGTGAATGGTCGGTTCCGATACTGAATCGATGCTGTGTCTGACTGCTGTAAACATGAAAAAGTAACTCCAACTCCGCTGAAGTCTGCCAGACTCACTGAGACACAAACAACTCCGGGAGTCTAAAGATGACTGAGGATAGGAGCACCGGGGGCTGAGATGTGGCATTCCCAGCAGTCCAACCCTACTCGACATAGTCCGTGAACCCCGGACGGATTTTCACCGTGTTGCGATTCGGTGGGACTGCATACTTGAAATCTCCGCCACTCACGTTCAGGATTCCTCCGCGTTCACGCCGAGGAGGATACCGATGTCAATTCATCTTAGTGCTAACTCAGATGATTAGCCAGCATATCTCAGTGAAATGTAACAAGCTGTCACGGCGAATATCATAGGGATTATCCTGGGGTCCAATATGATTTTATCGACCGACAAGTGCCCGGAGCTGATCCCGTGAAAACAGTGATGTCGGTCGATCCATGTGCACAGCAATCTCACCAGAGAGCGCGCGAAGACCGGCTCGCTGAACCGTAGGTGGAAGTGAATATGCTCGCCGGATCCAATGTCCGAGTTCGATCTCATTCGCTAATTCTTCTCGCCAGGCTCTATCATAATCGCGGAGTGTTGCCGGGTCGTCTGGGTCAATCGTTGCAACAGCAGCGTCTGCTGCCGTCATTCCATATAGAATTCCACCACCAGTGAATGGCTTTGTCTGTGCTGCGGCGTCACCAATCAAAAATACACGGCGAGTGTGAACCCGACTTGGTGGTCCAATCGGGATTGCTCCTGAACAAAATTGCTCTGTTTCAACATCATACGCGTCTGTCAATCGATCAAAAAGCGCTGATACCGACTCATTTGGTGGTGCTGCAAGTCCATATTCGACGCCCGCTTCACCTCGAGGAATCCGCCATGCAAAGAACTCTGGGGCAGTCAGATGAACGTCGACAAAATCCGCAGTATCAGGTGTCGAATCAAACGCAAGGACACCATGCAGTAGTTCGTCTGGTTCAGGAAGCCCTGCTTGTCGACGAACACGCGAGACAGGACCATCACATCCAGCAACCATCCGTGCACGGAATGTCTCTTTATCCCCACTGTGAGAGACGGTGAGAGTGACTCTATCATGTCTCTCGTCGATATTTGTCACGGTATGCTCTTCTCGAATATCGGCTCCACAGCTTCTTGCTGCTGTGGCAAGTGTTCGATCAAGATCAACCCGATCGATAACATTTGATACTGCCTCACGTTTATAGAACGGGTGTGGGTCAGTCTGCGGACCCCCAACGTGAAATCGAGCCCCGTAGATCGTATTCTGTCTGAGGTCCGTAACCGCCCCATCCGGCACATACTCCCAAATATCTGTACTTACGTGTCCAGAACAGGCAAGTGGTGTTCCAATTGTCCCTTTCTCGAATGCGATGACGTCATGACCCGTAGCAGCAGCCTCACGAGCGAAGCGGGCTCCGGCTGGACCAACACCCACTACCGCAAAGTCATACATAATATCGAATTACCGGCTTCAGCATAATATATTACTCGTTACTGAATACAAGCTATTATTAGCTAATCTCGAAATAATGACTCGCTCTCTCCGTACGCAGCAATAACAACAACAGTTGTGTACTCGCCAGCATCTGGGTTTCTTTCTGCTGTTTCAGTTATCACACGACGATCAGTGAACGACCAATCACGGAGTGTTGCACCACTCGAAAGACCATCGTCGATTGTTTGACGGACGCTTTCAGGATCTGTCCCAGTCGCCTCATAAAAAAGACCAGGACCAGCGCCAGTTGTCCAGCCAAGTCCTGCAGCAACTTGTCCGGTCTCAGCAGTTGTCATACGTGCCTCAACAACAGTTAATTGGTTTCCAACTGGACCAAGATCTGGAGCAGTTTCAACGACTTCAACAATCGCCTCGGCTGGAATGACAGAAGAAACACTCGTTAGATTATAATTGTGAATATTTGCTGCAGCGAGTGCAGCGTCATATGACGCCATTGCTGTCGACGCATGTCCAGCGCCACGAACAACAAAAATTGTCTTCACATATTCATATCGATGACACGTCATATAATGGATTACGATTCTCGTGACGTTTCCCGAGAATAAGCATAATAAAAAAAGATTCGAGATTTCCTGAGAGGGATTCAGCCATAATCGAAATTAAGAGTCCGCGCGGAATTTGATCTCAGTTGGGTTAGTATTGATAAGTCGTTGGTCCTGGGATTGTCGTCTGTGTATCCGAGTCTTCAAGCTTTTCATGAGCATCATCAAAGTCAGACCGACGGACCTCAGTGCGATCATCACGAATGGCAAACATTCCTGCCTCGGTTGCCAGTGAGGCAAGGTCTGCCCCGGAATACTCATCGATATCCGACACGAGTTCACCGAAGTCGACATCATCGGCAACATTCATATCACGAGTATGGATTTCAAGAATCTGTTCACGACCTTCATGACCTGGTTTTGGCACCTCAATAAGTCTATCAAACCGTCCAGGACGAAGAATCGCCTCATCAAGCATATCGAATCGATTTGTTGCTGCAATGATCCGGATCTCTCCTCGCTCATCGAAGCCATCCATCTCCGAGAGCAATTGCATCATCGTTCGTTGAACTTCAGCATCTCCGGATGTTTTTGAGTCTGTTCGTTTTGAAGCAACAGCATCGATCTCATCAATAAAGATAACTGCGGGCTCACGTTCAGCAGCGAGATCAAAGAGGTCGCGGACAAGACGCGATCCTTCTCCGATGAATTTCCGAACTAATTCTGAACCAGCCATCTTGATGAATGTCGCATCTGTTTCATTGGCGACAGCCTTTGCAAGCATTGTCTTTCCAGTTCCCGGCGGTCCATGCAATAACACGCCCGATGGTGGTTCCACACCGACTTCTTCAAATAATGCAGGATTCGTAAGCGGATCTTCAACTGCTTCACGAACTTCGCGGACCTGATCGTCTATTCCGCCGATATCTGTATATGTGACTTGTGGTGAGGCGTCAATCTCCATTGCTTGTGCTCGCGCATCAGTCTCATCATCAAGCACTTGTTGGATTGCGAATGAATCATTAATTGCAACACGGTCACCAGCCTCAAGATCACCATCGAGACGCGATGAAAGTTCTGTGAGTACTTCTTGATTATTTCCATGTTGCTTAATGACCACCTCACCATTATCAGTGAGCTCTTCAACACTTGCAAGATATAATGAAGACGTTTTAAGTGTCTCATTCCTCCGTTTGAGTTTATCTACCTCTGATTGAAGTTCAGACTGTGTCTCAGTTGCGTCAGTCAGTCGCTCATCAAGCTCCTCATTAACTGTAAGAAGCCGCTCGTAATGCTTGCGGATTGCTGAAAGTCGCTCTGCGTCTGACATCTCGGGGTCAAGGTCTAGACGCGGGCGTTCCGGGAGAGAAGGACTCCGTGACATCGGTTAATTTCATTTACAGTCACGTATACATGTGCCTTTGGGTAACCGGTATTCGCGGGGATAATAACAAAAAATTACTCATTATCATGGATTCGCTCGCGCTGATAGTTCCCATCGTACACCGAATCGTGTGCAGCCTCCGCAAGTACAAACTGTGCAATTCGCGCACCGCGTTCGAGTTCAATTGAACAATGAGCCTGAAGAAGTCCCTCACCACGACCCTCATATCCAGCGTCCCAAACAGCGGTGTTGAGCATACACGAGTTTCGAAGTAATGACGAGCGTGGATACACAAAACCGACATGTCCCTCAGGAACCGCAATCCGCTCAGCGTATGTTATGATGTACCCGCCTGGATCAAGAGTGAACACATCCTTTGAGGTAGTAAGTGACTCACGCACTCCAATATCTTTATTATCAGTCCCAATCCGACCCGGAGCTTGCTGTATGAGGATATCGCCGATACGGAGATCAACACCATTTGGCTGCACTTGCTCAGTGTCGGTTGGAGTAACATGTGTTGCTGTAAACTCACCAGCACGAAACATACAGTTATCATATACAATTAATACATAAGATACTATCTATAAGCGCATTTAGTATATTATACAAAATCAAGGAGAACACCCGCATCTTTATTCATCCCTATATTCTGATGTGAGTGAAATCAACGACTTCGGTAACGCAGGATGAATCATAGTGAACTCAACGGTAAAAGTAACTCCGAGTGTGCATCCCGTTCGGGTAAAAATAGGGGTACCAGCTGTTAGTACAGCCCGGTGTCTCCTTTCATGACCTGTCCGACGGATTTTGATTGAGAGAACAAGTGATAGACTGCAGATGTTAATATCCCAACCTTGGGATTCCCCCGCGTTCATGTAGAGGGGAATATCAAATTTGCCATACAAACTGGTCCATTTAATTAAATGTGGTTACCCAGTTCTACTGGTTGGAGAGTATGAATACTATTCATAGTTAGTGCAGTACTGCATTTTAATACTTAATATGTGTATGAGAATCATATTTGTGTGGGCAAACACACGGGATTTATACTCATCGGTCGCCGATTATTCGGTGTTATGGGACAAACACTCACTGAAAAGATTCTTGATGATCATCTTGTCGAAGGGAATCTCGAACCTGGCGAAGAAATCGGAATTGATATTGACCAGGTCCTGACACAAGACACGACTGGTACGATGGTCTGGCTCCAATTTGAGGCGCTTGATCTTGACGAGATTCAAACAGAACTCGCGGCACAGTATTGTGATCACCAGACTTATCAGTTCGATTTTAAAAATACCGACGATCATCGTTTCCTCCGCTCAGCAGCAGGAACATACGGTGCGTATTTCTCTCGACCAGGGAATGGAATCTGTCATAACGTACATAAAGAAAACTTTGCAGCGCCTGGAAAGACACTTCTTGGGTCTGATTCTCACACCCCAACGCCCGGCGGGCTTGGACAACTCGCAATCGGAGCGGGGGGACTCGATATCTCCGTTGCCATGGGTGGTGGAGCATATTACGTTGAAATGCCAGAAGTGGTGAATGTTCGTCTTGAGGGTGAACTCCCAGAATGGGCAACAGCAAAAGACGTGATTCTTGAGATGCTTCGTCGATTGTCAGTGAAGGGTGGTGTCGGGAAGGTGTTCGAATACACTGGTCCCGGCGTCGAGACGCTGACGGTTCCTGAGCGGACGACAATCACTAATATGGGGACTGAACTTGGTGCGACATCGTCCATCTTCCCAACGGATGATCAGACATATGAATACCTCTCACGACAAGGACGCGAGAGTGAATATGTCGAACTTGAGCCCGATGAAGATGCCGAATACGCTGATGAGGTCGTACTTGATCTCTCAGAGCTTGAGCCACTTATTGCAACACCATCCATGCCGGACAATGTTGTACCTGTCAGTGAAGTCGCAGGTGAATCTGTTGAGCAAGTCATTGTTGGTTCATGTACAAACGGTGGGTATGGCGATATTCTCCCAGCGGCAAAGATGGTTGAAGATCGCGAAATCAATATGGGCACTGAGATGATTGTAGCGCCAGGTTCAAAACAGGCATCTGAGCTGCTTGCCCGAGAAGGTTGGACTGCTGAAATGATGGCTGCTGGCGTCAACTTCTCAGAAGCCACATGCGGTGCCTGTATTGGTATTGGTCATGTACCAGCATCTGATTCCGTCTCACTTCGAACATTTAATCGGAATTTCGAGGGACGCTCTGGCATTGAAAATGATTCTGTATATCTTTGTTCGCCAGAAGTAGCCGCAGCCGCTGCAATCAAAGGCGAAATTATTGACCCGCGGGACCTTGCTGAGGAACTTGGTGATCTTGAGCCGCCAGGAATGGAGCTTCCTGACTCCTATGATGGCTCAAAGAGTGATATCATAAACCCAGGTGAAGCCATTGATGATGACCTCATCAAGGGTCCGAATATTGGTGATGCGCCAATTGGTGAACCGCTTGGTCCGGATATTGCTGGTGAGACGCTCTTGAAGATGCAAGACAATATCACAACAGACCATATCATCCCGGCAACTTCTGACATTCTCAAATTCCGGTCAAATATTCAAAAACTCTCTGAGTTCACCCTCTCGCGTGTGGATGAAACCTTTGCACAGCGTGCGATTGAGGCTGACAGTGGTGTCCTTGTTGCTGGTGAGAACTATGGACAAGGATCCTCACGTGAGCATGCAGCAATGTGTCCACAATATCTTGGTATTGAGACCGTCCTTGCACAATCATTCGCACGTATTCACAAAGCAAATCTATTTAATTTTGGGATTCTGCCACTGCAGATTGATACGGAAACGTACGAACAGATCAGTCAGGGCGATGATGTTGAAGTTGTCACGAATGTTGCTGAGGCTGTTGACACTGGTGAGACTGAGTTCACAATTCGCATCAATGATGAGTGGGAGGCAACTGCGACACTCAATGCCTCGGAGCGCGAACGCCGCATTCTAAGTGCAGGTGGGAAACTGCGACTTACGAAGGAGCAGTATGAAAATAATACCGGTGGTGCTGCGCCTGCAGACGACTAAAACGAGGCTTACACTGTCATCTGTTCGATAAGCCGGCGGCTTTTTGTTCTATAGCATTAACATAATCATGTGATTGATCCGGTTGACGGGGCCTCTCAGGCTGATGAAATAACTATTCGTGCAGTCGAGCGTGCAGATCTTCTTGAGATACTCCGGATCGAACGTGCATCCTTTGAGAACCCTTGGCCATATCAGGCATTTATTTCTGCACTTGATGACCCCGTATTCTTGGCTGCAACAGCTACTGAGACAGCAAAAATCCATGGATATGTCATTGGCGATATAATGCCAAATCATGGTCGCGACCGTGGGCATATCAAGGATCTTGCTGTTTCTCCATCTGCACGACGAAACGGTATTGGACAAACTCTTCTATGGACTGCAATCAGGCAACTTGCGACAACGGGTGCGGTAACAGTGAAATTAGAGGTGCGAGCGGGCAATACACCTGCGCAATCACTATATGAGGCGGTTGGATTTGAGGTCTCACGGCGTGTGCCACGATACTATAATGACGGTGAAGACGCACTGATTCTAGTTTTTGATTTGCAATCTTCATAAGTTGATCTCCTTCAGACCAGATACCAACCCATAAGAGGCTGTCTTTTCCTCATAATTCCACAGCATCCCAGCGTGGCTTTTTAGCCGCTGTTGGAGAGGATCTGAGACAAATCCTGACGGACTAGACGCCGACCGGGGTTGCCGATCGGGTCACAGGGGCTGCTCCCGGGTCAACTCGTCATCGGTATATTTAGAGGAGGATGGCAATCTTCACAATGTGTTGGATTCAACCTCAAAGTCACATACAAACCCTGGAGAATTCTCATTGTATCTATATGCATCTATATATTGGATGCATCCATCACAATCAAGCATGCTGGACCCGTTGATATATTATGTCTCAGTCTTCTCAAAATAGTGCTAAGCTAACGGAGACAACATCAGATGAGATGGAATCATCTTTTGATGTCGGTATTATCGGGGCAGGCCCAGCCGGTGCTGGGGCTGCATACGCATTGTGTGACAGTGATGCGACTGTGACGGTGCTTGAAAAAAGCGGTGGTGTCTGTGGTCGTGCTGCAACGCGTCGAAAGAATGGATGTCGATATGACCACGGTGCAAACTATATCAAAGATGCCGACCCACGGACAGCTGAATTAATTCCAACTCTTGGAACTGAGGAACTTGTTGATATTGATGAACCAGTCTGGACATTCGATGAAACAGGTGAAATCACCGAGGGTGATAGTCGAGACGAGCATAAGTGGACATGGACTGAAGGAATGACTCAGCTAGCTAAGCGGCTCTTCGCAGAAACTGATGTAAATATCAACCATCGAACACGGGTAGCAGATATATCCCGTGTTGAGAAAGCATGGACCCTCACCGATACTGATAATACAGATTATGGTCCTTTTGATGCATTGTTACTGACGCCACCTGCGCCACAAACAGTGACACTACTTGAGGCAACAGCATGGCAGGATACCCGATTGGAGACGCTTATGTCGGCTGCTGCGGATGTGGAGTACCGCACCATCCGAACAGTTGTGCTTCATTATCCATTCATGGAATCATATCCATGGTATGGACTTGTCAATGTTGATAAAGAACACCCGGTCGGGTGGCTTTCGCGGGAAGAATGCAAAGACGGTCATGTGCCTGCTGGCGAAAGTCTGTTTATTGCACAGATGAGTCCTGAGTGGTCAACAAACCGGTATGATGATCCTGTTGACGTTGCTGGGGCGGACACCGCCTCTCATGTTGCAGCCTTACTTGATGATGAGCGATATGAGAATCCGGATTGGATTGATGATCAGGGATGGCGATATGCACTTCCAGAAAATGGAATTGATAACCGTGCTGCCCGAGTCGCAGAAAGTGCTGGTCTATATGTTGCTGGCGATTGGATTGTCGGTGAGGGGAGGGTAAATAAGGCGCTATGGAACGGGTATGACACTGGAACACGAATTGCGAACGCCCTCTCACTCTCACAGCGATCCTAACGACTATGATAGGATCTCCCAGCTTCCAGAGTACTTTTTAGCTCCCTAGCGTATAGAGACTCTTGTGACGCTCACGGTCACTATTGATCCACATGTCCACTCAGCAGCATCCTATGATGCCGACGATCCGGCTGAGTTACTTCTTGAGCAGGCAGCTGAAATTGGGTTAGACGCTATTGTCGTGACTGATCATGACGTTCTTCATGAATCATTACGAGCGGCTGATCTCGCTCCACGATATGGACTTATTGGAATCCCTGGTGTCGAGGTATCGACGGCTGATGGACATTTACTCGCTATTGGTGTTACATCGCTTCCGCCACGTCGAGCCCCAATGACTAAAACCGTGAGTTGGGTCCGTGATCGCGGCGGCGTTGCAATCGTTCCACATCCATTTCAGCGTAGTCGACACGGAATTCGCAAGCGCCGCCTTCGACAAGTTGACCCAGATGCGATTGAGGTGTACAATTCCTGGGTATTTACAGGGCGCAAAAATCGCCGAGCACGTCAGTATGCAGAAGTGAATGGATATCCGGGCGTTGCCGGAAGTGATGCACATAAAGTTGGATATGTGGGGCGTGCATACACCGAAATTGAGATCCCAGAGATCACTCGATCAACGCTAACTGCGGATGTAATCTTGGATGCAATTCGCGAGGGGGCAACCCAAGTTGAGGGGCGTCGAACACCAATATCAACGTCAACACGGCATTATCTTAACGCAGGCATACACAAAAGTGGGTTTTATGCAAAACGTGGAGCACTTCGCGGCGGGGCACTTGCAAAAACCGGTATGATTGGAGCAGGGCGCTTGCTATACTACGTATCACCGTTCTCTTGATGAACGTTTCACAGTTGATTCGAGATGGATCCCACAGCACAGAAACAACCGAACAGATATCAGTGAATCGTCTCTGCGTATAGTAGTTCACAGAAGAACTGGGTGCTTAACTAGACGTGCATCAGTCAGAATAGTTCTCTCGCATCGGATTAGTGAATCAGTTCACCCAGAATTTTGTTGAGTCAATATAAGCCCCGAGGCTTTTGTTGGTTCCTGAGCCGTGCGCTAGCACTCCCTGCTCGGCAAGCAACCGGGATGAGGGAGAGGTGGCTTACGCGCCCCAACACAGACAGACACACCGACCGAACCTGTGGCTAGGTTTTGTGAGTCCGGTAATTCGATTCGTTACCATCGAGTTTCGTCTGGTGTCCTAAGCATCGACACCCGGTTCTGGGCGTACTGGAAGGAGATGTGAATGTGAGGGAGTCGTTTGGTGAGACTGCCGACCACTTCGGGGACAAGATTCTGGCGTGGGAGATTGCAGACGAAGACGACCACGTACACCTGTTCGTCCGGTGCGACCCAAAACACAGTCCAGCAGATATTACTCGGCAGTTCAACTCGTGCTCGGGTAAGCAGTTGCTGGAGCGGTATCTCGAGATTCGGGAGGCGTATTTTTAGAGTGGTAGATTCTGGATGGTTAGGCACTCCGTGGGAACGACAGGTGTGGTGTCGGAGGAAGTGATTAAACGGTATATTGAAGAGACGGAACACGCGCTGTTTTTCATTTAGCTGAATACAGGCGCTAAGCCCCCTCCCTCAAGGAGCACCGCAGTCCGCGCGAGCGGACAAGGAGCACAGTAGGGAGGGGAGGGGATACAGCGCCGTCATCATCTGGTTGTACACTGTGCGTCGGCAGACTCACAGACCTATGTAACCACTTATATTGTCGGACGCCGGACAAAAGAGTAANATGGGCATTNCGACCTGTCGGCTTCGATTCGCTCGTCGTTCCATTCGGAACGAGTTGCTCTGTGCGAGGCTGACGGACAGGAATAGCGTTCAAACGCGACAAGAAGCGTGCGTTGTCCCACGGAATCACCCCGTCGAGCAACTAGGAGTGGGACACTCCGAAGAAACGTCCCCAGAAATCTCCGAGTTCTGGTGTGCGAACGAATCGC
>P_A23_Liq_1_FmtDRAFT_1000003_pt1 | contig 46596 bp, 43 predicted proteins | sample PonA231FremontCA_FD_10235 | JGI IMG/M metagenome (IMG submission 10235) | reverse complement strand
ACTTCGTGCGGTTTTAGTGACTGGTGAGTGTAAATTAGATTATGTCACACCGAGTCCTTGTTCCGCTTGAACTACCAGATGCCGACTCGGTTCCAGCGGCGTTAGCGAAAACGATCACATCGATGGAAGTAGTTCTACTCGGTCACTATGGATTGCCAGACCAAACGCCACCTTCAGCAGCCCGTGATCAGTTCGGGGATGAAGCTCGAGAAGAACTTGCCGAGCTCGCGCAATCGCTTGAGGATGTAGAAGCATCTGTAACTACTCGGGTCGTGTTCGGGAAGGCTCGTGATAAGACGATTGACCGTGTCGCTGTTGAAGAAGAATGTGATGTGATTTTGACCTCAGGCGACGCAGATGAGATTACACAGGTCCTTGTGCCCCTTCGTGGTAAGAAGAACTTTGATCGAATCCTTTCATTTACCGAGGAGTTATTGACGGCAACGGGAGCAGCCGTCACGCTGTTTCACAGAGGTGAGGAATCAGACCGGATACCAGGTGAAGAAATTCTTTCAGATGCGACAGACCGCTTAATTCAGGCAGGTGTTGATGCTGATCGAATTAGCCAGCGACTGTCAGAAGATGATGATACAACTCAAAGTATCGTTGATCTTGGTGAAGAGTTTGATGTCCTGGTATTAGGTGAAACTGAACCCTCACTGCGCGATCAAATCTTTGGCAATGTTCCTGCACAGGTGACTGCTGACACAGAGGACCCTGCTTTTGTCGTCCGAAACGCCGAAGAAGTATCATAAATAACTTTGTATATCACTTGTCTATCATAGTATTGACATCCTCTCGCGCCTGAATACGCGGGCACTCTCCTTTCTATTTATAATTGGGACATCTGAATCTTCAGGAGAAACCAGATTGAGTCCATGTATCCCATAGATTATCTGACTATCAACAATCTGGGTATTTTCCGTCCGTCTCTAACCCAGATGAATAATACAGTAGATATGAGTTACCGTAGTATTATTTCACTCGAAGACATTATTATAACAGAGACTACGAGCCACGAACAGAATAATAAATGCTTGCTAATCCAAGTCCAATCAGAAGCGACTCAATTGTGTAGAGAATTAACAGCGAGGATCCGGATATGTCGTACACACCGATGACAGCAGGTGAATAAATAACCTCAGCAATGGTGCTGAGTGTAACAAGCCCAAAGCCGAGTGTTGCGTACTTTAAATTCGGCTTGCCAACGCGACGTTGGGCTCGAAACCCATAATAAGTGAGACTTCCCCCGATAACAAAGACGAAGATATTACTAAACAGTAACATCCAGAGGGTTGGGTCGCTACTCATGAGTCTGTATCCGACTGACCATCCTGCTTTTGTGATTGTTCAAGATCCTCAATAAGTTCAGCGAACTGATCTACCGTATCTTTCTCAATATTGATGTTGATATCAAGCTGTCCCTCTTCGACGCTTATCGTAATTTCATTTAATTCGCTTTTGTATTCACTGTACTGGGTTCCATCAGCATCCCGCGTGATTTCCTCCGAGACAAGATTGTAATTTTCCATGGCTTGGATACGTCGATAAATAGTCGCCAATGATCGATCACAGATATCAGCGAGTTCCTTAACAGACATTGATCGAACATTCGTCGCGACCAAAATCTGGCGAACATCTTCACTCGCCAACACGTCAAATATATCATCTGGGTTCCATGCTTTACTCACGTGTGATTAATCACAGACCTGCAGTCACTCTTATTGATACGTGTAGCTCAATGAATTTTATTCCGGGACTAGGAGAGTGAGTACGAGTGTAGGCTCAGAAAGGAACGGTGCTCAGAATACCAGCGACTGAGAGGAACCAAACAGTTTCAACTCGGGTTTCACCGTCTTGTTCTGTTCTATACTCACTGCAGCATTCAATTCATTTTTCTGATAACTCTTCTTCTGAAGACCGGATACGTCGCCTCCCAACATCATCATTACTGTGTTTTCTTTCTTTCATGACGCTCGATAGCTGAGTCAATCATACTCACGATATGACGAACCCTGTCATCAAATGAGCAGTGAGCGCACCAATATCAGATCTTATAACTCATCACTCATCTGTAAAAGCGAATACCCGTAGTTTCGACCCTCTCTGGTCACAGGTGTCAGTTCGTTACTTTGCCGACTCTACACCCAATCTTCCGCAGGTACTGACTGCTACAGATGAGCGTAACTCATTATATACGCTACTGATGAGCACAACTGATCTAATCGCTGCTGGCGACTTCACCGTCCTGCTGTTTCTCCAGAATGACGCCAAGTGCCCCTTCGCGGTCGGTTCGACTTCGACCGTATATCAGATACCACCCGATACCACCGACAATAATACCAGCCGCACCGAGGATTGGAAACATTCCCATCTGCGTGAGCAATGCCAATCCCCCGAAAAATCCAGCAAACTGGACGTATGGATACCCTGGTGATTTAAATGACGGTTGATAAGAATCGACCTCACTTGTACGGAATACAATAAGAGCGACATTCACAAATGAAAATACAAGAATTTGGAATGCACTCGCTAACTTCGCTAACTCAACGACTGGCACAAATGCAATAAGTGCTAAGAGCAGACCGCCAGTGAGTAAAATTGAGTTTCTGGGAGTGCTGAATCGTTTACTCACAGTAGCAAGCTGAGTAGGTGCCAGTGAGTCTCGACTCATCGCTAATGGGAACCGCGAAGACGCTAGCACCCCGGCATTCGCCATACTGGTTAATGCAAGTATTGCGATTAACGCGATTGCGACGACACCAAACCCGCCGAGCAGTTGATCTGCACCGTCTGCCATTGGGGTTAGTGATGGTCCACCGTTTGGACCACTTGTTGTCAAGACATTCGGGTCATTCAATCCAACCACAACTGCGACCACAAGCGTATAGAGCAGCATCATCACTCCCATTGAAATTAGAATTCCAAGTGGTAAATTCCGATCAGGGTTTTCAATCTCCTCAGCGACACTTGCAATCTTTGTTACCCCAGCATAAGAGACAAACACAAACGCCGCTGCAGTCACGATTCCGTCTGCCCCCTTTGCAGTGAATCCCTGGAACCGCGTTGGCTCAATGATAAATCCTGAGTTGAGAACATATGCGGCAAGCGCAAACACAACAGCAGTGACAATAATCGATTGAGCTTTGCCACTTTGTTCTGTGCCGACAATATTGAGTACAACAATGAGTGCTGCGAGTCCGAGCGCGACAATCTTGATTAATCCATCCGATATTGGGATAAGCAATAACAGGTATGCGCCGAGTCCAACTAATGCGAAGGAACTCTTAAACACCAGCGAGAACCACGCGCCAATTCCAGCGATTGTTCCAGCCAATGGTCCCATCGCGCGGTCGATATAAAGATATGTCCCACCAGACTCAGGCATAGCAGTCGCCATTTCTGCCTTTGAGAGTGCGGCCGGTAAGACGACCAACCCCGCTAGAATATAGGCGAGAATGACTGCTGGTCCGGCTTTTTTTAATCCCAATGCAGGAAGCACAAAAATACCACTGCCAATCATTGCGCCCATGCTAATCGTGACTGTCGCATACAGACCAAGATCTCGTTCGAGATCGTTTTTCATCTGATAATCATCTCCAAAAGAGTGAGGTGTGAGTTATGCCAGTTGTGCAATATGTTTTTATTCCTATGCCCCTGTTTATTTTTGAGTGTCGCCACATGAAAATAATGCGTTAATAATGCGTTCATAATTGCTGTATGTACTATCAAAATTTTAAAAATGAATTTATAATACCCGTCAGGTCAAGATCAAAAATTTGCGATAGGGATGACAGTATTGAACCAATCTGTGCTGACAGAAAACGACTGAATATCGCAATGTATGTCATTATTGATTCAAGATACTTAATACGAGGTATTTGTTCAATCGTATCGAATCCGTTGAAGTCATTAATGTCGCTGTGTACATATGTTTGTTAGTATTGATTGGATGAGCTTCATATCTAATTTATTTTGCTCAGTCTGTGGTAGACTTCATTCAGTACCAGTCGTATAGTTCATACATCCGATATAACAGTCATCCTGAAATTCTGTCCTCGTATACAGATCATCCAATCAAAAGCTTTTGTACATCATCAAGAATACTCGTCTCCGCAGCAACAAGATATCGGCGGCTCCGTTCAAGAGTCGTTTCAGGACGAGCAACCTCGGTCCCCTCAGCATCTGAAATTACATGACATCCATCAGGAAGTAGTATCTCATTTAATTGCTTACCAGCTGCGGGGGACTGTGGGTGCACCCGAATATTGAGGATGTTCAAGTCTCCTGTAACCTGTTCTAATGTTCTGACATCATCCTCTTGAATCCGATTGACTGTTGCTTTTGATCCGGTCCGCTCAGGATATACAATCTCGTCAATGAATTCATTTTCTATATCCGATCGCTCAAGACTATTAACTCGCGCAATGGTTCGAAGATTACTCGTCAGGTGTTGCATCTCCGCACAAATCGCAAAGTTAGTTGTTGCATCACCGGTCAGAGCGGCAAGGACATCTGCCTGTGATGGTTCTGCTTGTTGCAGAATCTGTGGATCTTCTGCATCACCCTCAATCACGACACCTGTCCAGTCATCAATTACCTCTTTAATGCTCTCAGAATGACGCTCGATAAGATAGACCTCATGACCATAATCAGTCAACAGCTGAGCTGTTCGACGTCCAATCCGTCCTGCACCGGCAATAATAATATGTTGTTCTGGTGTCCGATTCCTTTGCGTGTCTGAGTTGGGACCATTCACGCATCCAAGCGCTGAATTCACTAGAAAAAGTTACCTTTTGTCGATTTAAAATATAACTGGGTATTTGCGGGCTCCGCAAAAATGGTTGCTTCCCAAAGCGCAACACACCAGGTCTTCATGCGCTTTCACGACTGGCTTCAGAATGTTGAGACAGAATATAATACTGATGTGATAGTAATCATGGACACTTACGTTTATGATATATAAAAGATCTAACTTTTATACACACTTCGATAATACCATATAATTATAAACATGAATTGCACTTTGACTCATTACTTTCGACAGGTTATTAGGATAGAAAAGGTGATATATGTCTGAATTTATCTCTATCTCACACTCACATGACGTATTATCGCTGACCACAGACGAACCACTCGACAACGTTTTAATTCCATGAAAGAGGTCACCATCGGAGAATGATAAAGAAGTTTTCACCCGGTTTCAGTGATTATTAGGCGTATATGACACGATTCGGATGGAGGCAGCGTTTTATATTATCGTTATTTGGCGTTGCACTGCTCGTATTGATTTATTCACTTCTATATCAATGGGCAATATTCAGATTTGAAGGGGTCAACATAACAATATTTCAGTCGTTACAGACCGTTATTGAGATATTCACAACAGCCGGATTCGGAGGAGATACTCAGTATTGGAACACAGCTCCAATGAACCTTCTCGTGATTGGAATGAATCTTACCGGTGTTCTCCTCGTCTTCTTAGCACTCCCAGTGTTTGCTATTCCACTCTTTCAGCAGGCACTTGANAATAACCCGCAGCAGTCGACCACGATTAGCGATCATATTATTATTTGCTCATACAATTCGCGTGAGAATGTCCTTCGATCAGAACTTGAGGCTGCAGATGTCCCATATGTCATTATCGATACCGACGCTGAAACAGTCTTAGAGCTGAATAATAATGGAGTCGAAGCAATTTGTGGTGATCCCGAACAAGAGCAGGCACTCAAAGCAGCGAATATATCTGCGGCTCAAGCGCTCGTAACTGACGTTTCTGATACAGAAAATATCCCAGTGATTCTGACTGCAAAGGAACTAGAAGAAGATCTGAGGATCATCAGTGTTGCTGAAAATGAGCAAGATGCGGAGTATCATCGGTATGCAGGTGCTGACCGGGTTATTCGACCTCGACAGGCTCTTGGAAATGCGCTTGCTAGTAGGGCGACGCTTCCAATTACACAAAAGCTTCTCCAAACGGTCGAATTGAGTGACGAGTTTAATATTTCAGAACTTCGCATCGAAGACGACAGCGAACTTGCAGGCCAAACGCTTGCAGAATTAAAGCTTCAAGAGCGAATGGGTGTCACGATCATCGGGGTATGGTCCAATGGAAAGTTTATCTCTGCACCAGGACCTGATATCCGAATAGATGAGAATATGTTTTTATTGGTCGCTGGAAGTTATGAGGCGCTTACAGAGGTAACCACTCAAACGGTTTCTCCAAAGCTCTCTGCGAATGATCAGGTTATCGTCGCGGGATACGGCGTTGTTGGTCAATCAACTGTTGAGACATTAGAGGAAAATGGCGTATCGCCTACCGTGATAGATATGAATGATGATGATAGAGTAGACGTGACTGGCGATATCACGAATAGGGAGACATTTGCCAAAGCTGGCATTGAGAACACTCGATTTGTTATCTTAGCAGTTGACGATGATTCGACTACGATGTATGCGACGGTCGCTATCAAAGAGTCTGCGCCTGACACTGAGATGATTGCACGAGCGAATAGTATCGAAAACATAGCAAAACTGTATCGAGCCGGTGCTCGGTATGTTCTTTCGCTATCGACAGTCACCGGACGAATGCTTTCTTCGGTTCTCTTAGAAGATGAAGAGGTATTGACGCTTGAAACACAGTTCGAGATTGTCCGGACAACTGCACCTGAACTTGCTGGTCAGACGCTTCGTGGGGCAGCTATCCGCGACAGAACCGGGGCCACAGTTGTCGCAATTGAACGAGACGGTGAGTTACTGACGAACCCTGAGCCTGATTTGCGAATGAAAGAGAATGATCAATTCATCGTCACAGGGAGTAGTAATGTGATAAATAACTTTACTGAGACATTTAGATACTCAAGATGACTTCACTTTGATCAGTCTCAGTGAGCGTGAATCGGTTTTTATTCTTCTTCTTGCATCGACATGAGTCACGTTGATTGACCCTTTAATCTTGTAAGCCTCGGCGGGAGACACAGATGCTCAGATGATTATCAGTTATATATTTGATATGAAAATAATCTGTGCACAACTGAGTTATTCTGGGGGTATAGCTCCAACTATTTCATGACTCAGTGAGAGAAATCAACCGTATTCTGATATATCACTCATCAGTCGTATCAATACCGAGTGCTTCATTCAGTCCACAAAAACAGGTTACTGTATTAAACCCAAGTCCGATCGCCCCAGCAGCAGCCAGTATTGCAAATTTATACTTCCTCTGTTGAAGCGTATTCACTGCAGTGAGAGTCAGAAGAATGGTAAACACTCCACGCATGAGACGGTCGCGACCGCCGACGTTCGTTTCAACCATAGAAGAACAATGAGACGCATCCGATTTATATTTTATCTCACAGTAACAGGGAGTGAAACAGGTATGTGAATTCCCTCGAAGAGTGTGCAGTACTTAAACGGCAAATACACGTCAGCTGTGTAAGTAGTGCATATCTCTTCTCGTCGACGATATTGGTGGCTCGCTATTCTGAAATGGCTGTTGTGCTAGCGTCACCAAGTTGCGCCCGAAGATGTGACCCGATCAATAAGATCGTCGCAAATAATATCACTGCTGCGAAAAGCAAGACACTGCCTGAAAGGAGAGTGAGACCACTGGTAATCTGACTAATCACGAAGTTCCCAGCAAGTATACTTGCAACACTGAATACGGCAATGCCGCCGATATTAATAGCGACACTTGGAGGGTCACCAGTTGTTTGTGAGTCATTTAATAATACTAATACGAGCGCAAGTGCAAATGGTGTCCCAACTGTCCCGACTGCCAGTACAAGCACTAATTGTCCTAAGAACGCACCGGGAATGAACACGCCAGCGCCACTGACAAGTGCTGTCCCAGCCAGCAGGACTCGATACCGTGTATCTTCTACGTTTGTCTCCCAAGTGAGCTTATCAGCGATGACGTACACCGGTACAAGAGTATTGCCTCCAAGTGTCGATACAGCCGCTCCAAGAAGCCCGATTAAAAAGACTCGTTGAGCGAACGAGCCAGCAATTGGTTCGAGCGCCTGTGCTGCACCAATCGCTTGTAATCCTTGTGCATCGATATTCCCAAACAATGCCCCAGCGGCGACAAGAAATGTGGCGATACTAAAAACTCCAAACGCAACGAGCATAGAGACACTAATATCAAATCGAGCGATATCAGCATCAGATTGTGTCCATCCACGAGCTTTCACCGTGTAAGTCTGCATTGTGATGATTGTCACGTGAACCGCGCCTCCAACGATGCCGGCAGCGGCAATTGCGCCACCAATCGGGACTGTTGGAAAGAGTCCACTGACCGCAGCTCCTGAATCGATGGGAACGACAAACAGTGACGCAATGAATGCAAGTACGACTCCTGTGACGACTACCTTCGCCCCAATTTCAGCAATTCGATATCCACCGCCAGCGAGTCCAACCGTGAGAAAGACAGCCCATATAACACCCCAAGACTCAGCACCAAATGGCATTAATAATCCTGAAACACTGGCAACAGTTTTCATAATGACTAATTGTGCAAAACCGGCAACAAGGACAACATCCGCGACCAACAACCATGCCCATTTTGTCCCCAGTCGTCGTTCAACGGTTTTGATAAGACCCTCATTTGTCTCCAATGCAAGTTTTGTTGCGAGATACTGCGCCAACGCACCAAAAATAGCCGAGATGACCACAACCCAGAGGAGTGCGTACCCAAAGTTTGCACCACCACTCAGTAAACTTGCCATAGAAGCCGGTCCTGCCGCAATCGCTCCTGCTAGCCACGTCGGACCTAACTGTGAAATCTTCTCGCTCAGTGAATGCTGTTTGCCTGTTGATTGACTCATGTATGTTACCGTTATTATGTGGTGGTTAAAACATTATTAATCAGTGTTACCACAGTAGAAATCTCTTTTATCCGGTGATTCTGTATCAGTGCAATCTTACTCAGCACATCTGATTTGTATAGACGCATGTGAAAAATTGAGCATTCGAGCCTCCACATCAAGTAAAAAAACAACATATAACGACAATTAGAAGTAGTAATGATATTGATATTATATTGATATATCGATGCCTGAGGTAACTGTTGGGACGGTACTCGTTTTTCTGATTATCATTGTTGCGCTCGTCTTATTTGTCACTGAGCCCGTCCCGATTGATGTCACAGCACTTGGCATTATGGTAACGCTCATGATGTTGGGACCATGGACGGGTATCTCCCCACGTGATGGTGTTTCTGGATTCGCGAATCCGGCGACAATGACAATTCTCGCAATGATGATTCTAAGCGAGGGTGTCCGGCGCACAGGCGTGATTCAGCGACTAGAAGAGATAGTTACATCCTACACCGGCGAGAGTAGCCACAAACAACTCGGCGCAACAATCGGTATTGTTGGTCCGCTTTCGGGGATCATTAATAACACAGCAGCCGTTGCAATCTTACTCCCGATGGTGAGTGATCTCGCCCATGAGAACGGGACTTCTCCATCGAAGTTGTTACTCCCGCTTTCGTATGCCTCAATGGCTGGCGGAATGTTGACACTCATTGGAACATCAACGAACCTGCTCGCCAGCACTATTGCGAGTCGACTGGCGACAGACTACCCATCTCTGCACGCGTTCTCGATGTTTGAATTTACGCAACTTGGGTTGCTTGTGTTTCTCGTCGGGGCGGCATACCTGCTGACTATCGGATATTGGCTTACACCATCGCACGTAACACCACGAAGTGAATTCGAAACAACTCACAGAGAGGAGTTCTTGACTGAGATCACCATCGGTGATACATCCCCGCTTGTTGGAATGACAATTCAAGAGGCACTTCAGCAGATTGAGTTTGAGGGAAATGTTACCCAACTTATTCGTCGAGACGATTATTATCGTGAACCTCGATTGTCAATGATAATACAAAGTGACGATGCTTTTACAATCCGCCTCACCGAGGATGCGCTGCGCACGCTATATGATGTCGAAGGAATTGAGTTTGTTCCGGAAGTAACACCTCAGGGTGATCTTGACGCACTTGCCCCCGGACAAACGCTCGTTGAGATTGTTATCACTGCTGGCTCTGATCTGGTCAGCGAAACAATTGAGACATCAGGATTTCAGGATCAATACCAGGCGGGTGTCCTCGCAATTCGCCGTGGTGGGAAAACCACTCATGAACGCCTTACAGAACACCGGATCCAACCTGGAGATATGCTTCTTGTCGAGTCTGATTCGAATACTATTGACCGCCTTGCAGACGATCCAAATGTGGTCGTGGCTGGTGAAATTGACCTCCAACAGTTTCGCTCATCGAAGCTCCCGCTTGCGGTTGGCGTTGTACTCTCGGTCGTTGCACTGGCAGCAGTTGGCATTCTCCCGATCATGGTTGCTGCGCTCGGCGGTGTTATTATAATGTTTGTTACTGACATTATCAAGCCAGCAGAAGCATACGATGCCGTGCAATGGGATGTCATCTTTCTTTTATCAGGCGTCATTCCGCTCGGTAGAGCGCTATCTGAGACAGGTGGTGCAGATCTGCTTGGAACACTTATCGTCTCAACAGCTGATTTTTTACCCATAATCGCGGTTCTTGGGCTGTTCTATTTACTAACTGCTGCGATGACAAATCTCATTAGTAATCAAGCTAGCGTCGTATTATTCATTCCTATCGCCGCCGACACCGCCGCCCGATTAAACGCAAACGCATTCGCGTTCATTCTTGCAGTCACATTCGCTGCGAGCACAGCTTTCATGTCACCGGTCGGATATCAGACCAACCTCTTTGTCTATGGTCCTGGCGGCTATGAGTTCAGTGACTACGCTCGCGTTGGTGGACCGCTGCAAGTAATCTTAGCTATCGTGACGACCCTTGGAATCGCGATGTTTTGGGGGCTATGAACTACTCTCCTCGCATCCTCAGGACTTCCTATCATTCGGTGGGGACAGACCCAGAACTTGCTTCCTTCAAGACATGGTCTGTCAGGGTCGCGCATATTGCATATGGATTTAATTACCGACAGAATATAGATAAATCGTATACACTCGGAGAGAATACTTCCGTTGCTAATCGGTAAAAAAAGAGCGTATCACATCTCAATTACCACAGTGTCAACTCGTGATCAATCGTGACGAGTGACTTCAAATCTTAGAATTAAACATAAACCAATGTCAAAAACAAAACGTATCATCATCGCCGGCGGCGGGCGTATCGGACTACGAACTGCACAGGAACTCGCCGACCGTGGATATGAAATTGTATTGATCGAAAAAGAGGAGGCTCGCTCAGAAGAGGTAGCAGATGAATATGTTGCGATGGTCTTACAGGGGGATGCAACAGCGCCGTCAATTCTCGAACAGGCAGATCTTGAGCGGGCTGATGCCATTGCTGCGTTGACCGACGAACCTGGAAGCAATCTTGCAATCTGTATGACAGCAAAGCAGATCGCCCCGAATATTCGGACACTCGCTCGAACCGGGACAGGGACTGAGGATGAGTACGACGAGATTGCTGACGCAACGATTCTCCCGCAAAAGCTCAGTGCGGGCACTGCCGCTGATATCCTCTCAGGTGATGAGGTGCGAACAATTATTGGGACCCATCATGACCTCGAAATATTAGAAATTAAAGTGGCTGAAGATGCCCCAGTTGCCAGTAGTGCGCTCGAAGAAATTAGCCTTCCAAAAGGGAGTCTCATTATCTCGGGTCAAAATCGAACACGAATCGCACGCGCCGATACAACATTAGAACCTGGTGAGTACTATATTGTCGGCGTTGAACCGGATGTACTCGATGAGGTACTGAAGTTGTTCCGTGGCTGAGTGAGAACGCTGTTATATCCCTAATGAGGTCACCTGCAGGGATATTATCTATCTGATATCCGAATCATCCCACTCAGGAAGATCCATCAGCGGACTCAGTTGGCATTGGAACTGTCAAGACCGGCGCATCTGAAACCCGGACGACATTCTCGGTGACACTACCAAGGAAATACCGGTCCAAACCTGTGCGACCATGTGTCCCCATGACAATAGAGTCAATGTCATTTTCATCGACATAGTCAAGAATGACCTGATGGGGTGTTCCTTGCGCCACTAAACCCTCGATTGTGCGCACACTGGCTGCCTCTGCTTGTTGGATTACCTCATCGATTGCATTCTTTCCAGTCTCTTCGAGAGCATCAAGGGTTCCGGGAACCGAGGAGTCAGTTGGGCCACTTGCCTCAATGACATATATTGTGTGAAGCGCGGCGTCATAGACCGTCGCAAGGTCAATCGCGTGCTTAACGGCGCCTCGCGTTCCCTCAGTTCCGTCCGTTGGAATCAGTATCTTGTCGTACATATCAACCTCTTATTCACGGAGGGAGAAAATTATGCTGTCGGGTGGTGATATCATGACCAGAGTAGCGCTCGTGACATCCCCCCCATCATAAAGAAGCCCTCAATCAGTAGCAGTATTTAAGATATCTCCATCCATGGCATGTCCACATGGGTCAAGACCAAGCAAGTGAAGTAGCTGATCAACTCTCAGTCCCGGAGGCAATGATTAAGAAAGCATGTGATGATCCAGCGTTACCTGAACTCGGTATTATTGAACAAGTCTGGAATACCGACTCAATTCCATCGTCGGAGACAGCAGAAGCCGCCGCAAAGGCTGTGGATTCACTTCCGCTTGAAACTGTTCCTGCCGGTGGTGAAATTGCGCTTGGTGTTGGGAGCCGGGGAATCGCGAATCTTGCATCATTGGTTAGCGGTGTTGTGACACATCTACAGGACAGAGGGTATGAGCCATTCATTTTTCCAGCGATGGGGAGCCACGGCGGTGCAACCGATGATGGTCAACGGAAAAAACTCGCCGAACTCGACATTACTGAGGCGACCATTGGCTGTGAGATCCGTTCCAGTATGAACGTTGTCGAAATCGGTCAGACGACTGATCGTGAAATTCCGGTCGTTGCCGATGCAAACGCTGCCAGTGCGGACGCCATCATCCCAATTAATCGAGTCAAACCCCATACTGACTTTGACGGTACAGTCGAGAGTGGGCTGTCAAAGATGCTTGTGATTGGGATGGGCAAGCAGCGTGGAGCTCAAATCGCACATCAATGGGCTGTTGATTGGTCACTCAGGAATATGATTCCTGAAATCACTGAGCAATTGCTCGCGAAACTTCCTGTTGTCGGTGGTATTGCTATCGTCGAAGATCAACACGACGATACGATGCTTGTCGAGGGGGTCCCTCCATCCGACTTTCTCGATCGGGAAGCTGAATTACTTGAACTTGCGTATGATGTGATGCCAAAGCTTCCATTCAATGATCTTGATGTCGTCGTTCTCGACAAGCAAGGCAAGGAGATCAGTGGTCAGGGACTCGATACGAATGTTATTGGACGACGACCCTTTGCAATCAATGAACCCGAGCCTGACCAGCCAGATATCAAACGAATATACGTACGTGGACTCACGCAAAAGACCCATGGAAATGCAATGGGGATGGGGTCCGCCGACATTGTTCATGAGAATGTCCCAGCAGATCTCGAGGCAACGACGACACTGATCAACGCCCTCACCGCGAGCACAATCCGTGGCGTGAAGCTCCCGCCGGTCGTTGAAACAGACCGTGCGGGAATTATTGCTGCATTCTCAACGATTGGTGTTGTCGACCCTGATACCGTTCGCATGCTTCGAGCTACCGATACGATGCATCTGCACCGACTCTACGCTTCACCAGCACTGATCGCTGAGGCACGCGATCGTACTGACCTTCGGGTAGTTGAGGAAGCATCACCAATTATGTTCGATGATGGTCAATTCACTGCTCCATCCCTCAGACACTGATATTTGCCTGAGTGCTTTTTCACTGCTCAGATACCACTCAGTGAGCATTATTCATCACTTCGACTGTATCAATTGATTATACGCTCTACCGGAATCAACACACTATCTTGACATCCTCCGCCTGCAAACGGGAGAACCCAACGGTACCGCACCGCTGGATTGGGATATGAAGATTTGTAGTCTCTCATAGTGATTAGTTCGAATAGTTTTACCGACGGTGTCGAATGACGCGGGTTCAGCGGCTCACATCACCGACACGCATAATCACGGCGGTAAAGACTTGCACTTATCACTATCAGTTGTGCCTGCGGTTGGAATCCGCTGGATAAGTCATGAAGATAGATTCCGGGCTGTTCCAACCAGCCAGTGCCCCTATTCTCAGTCAAACTGGACGAAGACTCAGTTATGCGACACCGAATGGATAACAATATCAAATCAATACAGAGACCATTCGACATGCTGACGCTGTGTGACTCATCGAACAATCATCAATGGGGGTTTTCTCTATGATCGATAAATAACTATCATCACCATCAGGTTGGTAATCGCTCGTTCGAATCAGTATAGTGACAGTTATTATTATAGGCGACCTAGCAAGATTGTATGCCCGAAGAAGTTCTCTTCAAATCAGAGACCAATCAGAGCCGAGACGAAATCGCAGCGTACCTCCGTAGCGTTGCAACAAATCTTGAGAATGCAGAGCCGATCACACTCACATTCAAGAGTGAGTCTGTAACAATGGAGCCACCTGCGCGCCCAACGTTTGAGGTCAAAGCCGAGCGTGAAGGACCAACGGATGGTTCCGGTGAATTGAGCATCGAGCTCGAAATCGAATGGGATGAAAGCAGCAGTGAGAATGCCAGCGAGAGCACTCAGTTGGAAATCGAATAATCAGTCCACTGGCAGCTTGCATGAATTGCTTCTGGTAATCACTGTCGAAAACAGCAATCGCAAGCGGGCAATCACTGCCTCGGAGGTCACGAGACTGCTGATAAGATATAAGATATATTCTGATTGCTGCGAAAACGAATAGTGTCAAGTGTTGAGTGCCGAGCAGCAACTACAACTTCACAAACGAATCGAAGGGGAAGGTCAGTCTCCGTGTTCTGTCGAGTCTGCAACGGTCATAACAGGAACCGGTGCCGAGCGAACAACCTTTTCGGCGACACTGCCGAGCAGGATACGATCTGTGCCACGTCTTCCGGTTGTCCCCATTCCAACAGCGTGTATATTGTTCGATTCAATATAATCGAGGATTTCACGTACCGGTGTTCCCTGTGTCACATGACGAACTGTATCTATGACACCACGCGTCTCTGCCTCCGAGATGGCAGTCTCGACAGCGTCGCTTGCAGCTTGTTTCGTGTCTCTCCCGGAAGTTGTAGATCGAACATGCGGACTGAATCCAGCAGTATCAGCGACAGAAATGACATGCACGGTCGCATCGAGTGACGCCGCGGCTGAAAAAACATGTTTGGCTGCATGCATCGCAGCAGTGCTCCCGTCCGTTGGAACAAGAATATTCTCATATGGAAAAATAATGGGTTCATCAGACTGCACTCGGATTGTGAGAACGGGAATCGAAGATAGTCGGACGACCTTCTCGGAAACGCTTCCAATGAGATATCGTGAGAGTCCTTCCCGAGCATGAGTCGGCATCATGATGAGATCCTGATCATATCGTTTGGCGTACTCAACGATTGTCGCCGCTGGATTACCTTGGACGACATCAGTATCATATGTGACGCCAAGTGTGTTCAGTGTCTGTGCAGCGTCGCTAACAACGGTTTCACCTTTTTGTTCGAGCATATCGATGGTGTCACCCTCGACAACTGTGACACTGTCGCGAGTTGTATCGGCGATATAAAGCAGTTGAATGGTTGCATCAAACCAGTGAGCGACCTCGCTGGCATGATGAAGCATTTCACCCGCACCCTCACTACCGTCGTATGGAAGCAGAATACGCTCGTGCATGTCTAGTAATGTCAGTTTCGGTTACCGACCTCTAATCATTTTCTACCAATTCACATACATGATATTCACGCAAAAATCATCCACTGGTCTCACAGAAAGATACTCGCGTACAGTCAGTATGTATGGTATGCACCAATTCCAACTTTTCCCTATCTCAAACTAGCATCACTGAAGTAGGCACTCTACTAGCACGGTAGCTCAGCAATAGCAAATGACTCGAAGATAGGGTGTCCTTATTACGCAGTGGTTTCTATTCGGTCATTCCGGTGGTATTCGGATTGACAGTTATCCGGACTTTCTGAATACGTGTGTTCTCTAATTGTTCGGTCCGTAGCGTCACATTCTCATAGTCAAACTCTTCGCCCTGTTCAACGAGACGACCCGCGAGATTAAAAATAAAGCCCGCAATCGTCTCAAATTCTTCACCTTCAGGGAGATCAATATCGAGGATTTCATTTACTTCATGGATATTAACTTCACCCCGGAGTAACACTTCATTATCGTTGACGAACTCAATTGGATGCTCCTCATCATCCATCAAAATTTCACCAACGATTTCCTCAGTGACGTCTTCCATCGTAATGAGTCCCTCTGTGGTACCGAATTCATCGATGACAATAACCATACGCATCCGATCTTCTCGCATCTCTGAGAGCAATTCATCGACATTTTTTGACTCTGGGACGTGCAGTGTTGTGTTGAGCACTTCTGCTACTGTGAGATCGTCGAAGGCGCTATCGGTGTCGTCAAGTTCGCGAATATCGAAGATACCAACTATATTATCGAGTGATTCCTCATAAACTGGTATGCGAGCATGACCCGACTGAATGCACTCCTCGATAGCTTTTTCAACGGTCAGCTGCCCGGAGATCGCCGACATGTCGAGACGAGGAGTCATTATTTCTTTCGCAGTAGCATCGGTGAATCGTAAGGTGCGGTCGAGTATCTGACGTTCTTCCTCCTCGAGGATACCCTCGCGCTCGCCCATCTTGATCATGTTCCGAATATCATCGCGGCTGACGTACGATGATTCGATTGCTGAACCGCCAGGTGTGATTTTGTTAATGAGTCTCGTCAAGTAATAGAATAACGTAATAAGTGGCCACAGTATTTTCCCGACGATTTTCAACAGCGGAGCAACAGTTCGTGCCCATGAGTCGGTGTTATCAACCGCATACGATTTTGGTGCGCTCTCACCGAATAGTAGGACTATCGATGTGATACCTAATGATGAGACAATGACGGCTATCCCGGCATCGAGATAAAAACCGACAATAGTTGTCGAAATAGAAGACATTGTGATATTGACGAGATTATTCCCAACAAGAATTGTCACAAGCAGACGATGTGGATCACTCTTGAGTGACTTAATCGCCTGTGCCCCGCGCTTTCCCTCCTCAATCATCGCGTCAATCTGATAAGGTGAGAGTGAAAACATGGCAATCTCCGATGATGAAAAAAATCCTGACCCCATAATAAGTAGGAGGATCATGCTCACACCAAGTGCGGTAAATTCTGCCTGTCCCAGTTCAAACCCAACGATTGGAACAGCATCCAGTGTTATACCGGTCTCAAAGATTGCTGTGAGTACGAAAATTATCATCGATATCAATCATTACCAGTGCACAGAACTAATGCTTGTGTACTCTGTTTTCAGTTTTCAGTGTCACTGTCGACTTCGCTGTTGGTATCAATATCAGTACATATGCCTCCCACAATCCGACTAAGTGATCTGTCGAGATCGGCAAATACAGTGTGATTATTCATGAACTTTGTCATTCTCTGATACATATTGGGAATCACGTATAGATAATATCATGATATCGATTACTCACCCTAATCATACCAATATCTACGATATGTCCTTTCAGATATCTCGACGTATTATTTGACACGGTATGTTTTATCACTACATGTGTTGTCATAGTGTATGGTAAATATAGAAACAATTAATCAAAAGGCAAATGCGATTAATGCTGAATCAGGCGAACTCGGCGATAAAAAGAGACAACATATTGAGAATATGACAGACGAAATTGAACATACCATCGACTCACTGTCCGTACTCTGGTCTCATCTTGGATTGTCAGACCGGGAAGCGGAGGTTGCTGCTTACAGAGAGCTTGGATTCACAAACAGATCGATTGGATATATGATTGGCATTTCAACAAACACAGTCAATGAATACACGCGTCGTGCAAAACAAAAATATCGCACTGCACAGGCGTTAGTCACACGTGAGGAGGATTCTCAGGCATTATCGAAAAACTGGATTTGTCCAAAACCAACCTGTGGGCATGAGACAAAGCGCGCGTATGCGGACTCAAGATACAACCCAAAGGCTAAGATCAGTAAATGGCGATGTCAGAAGTGTCACACGGAGTATCAGCGAAAAATCAGGTGGTGAAATAGACGATTTTGAACTACTTACTCGGCGATGACCCTGATACAACAGTTGTCACATCTGTTGACAGGACTTTGAAATAGAGAGTACATTTATTGATATTTGATATATCATTAGCATATAAAAATCGCTTGAAGAGTTCAACAGTATTGCTCAGATTTTATCAAGTGCATCATCAAGTGAGAACTGCTCAGTGCTTGTCTCACCTTCAGTACGATTTGGAGATCCATCAGGTTCAAACTGCGTGATCAGTTCGACTCGGTCATCAGTGATTTCTTGTGTGTCTTTGATAACCGTACAATCGCACTTTGGTCTATCATCGGGTCCACGAGGAAACTCAAATGGAGTCTCGATATTGATAATTTTGTCATTTTTTGCCTCAATAATCACAGCCACGATTTCTTGATATCCCCATCCATCGGGGGTCCGCCATGGGGTCCCGTCGGCTCGAGTGCGTTCAATGTGTGGCATATCGTCAGACGAAACAACGGCATCATAATCAATTCTAATCATTGCCGTCTCAATGTCATCTTCGTTTGTCATACCCCAAAATATGTCATAGCGAAGTATAGCACATTCGGACTGCTTTGATATCATCTCTCGACACAATCTCATCGTCGACACGTTTGTTGTTTTTTACAATCAGTGTATATGATTTGTAACCCTGTGAAGATTAATATCCCTTCGCGCCTGAAGACCGTGGTATTCTGCTTGTATTCTATAACTGAGAGAGATCCCGTCCTGTCGAGATGACAGCAACGAATATACAAACAAGTGTACAGCTTCAAATAAGCATATCCGGGGTCTCAGACTCTCATGAGAGGAATCCAGATTTTAGCCGTAAGTGTGTCTCAACCACCGCGGCCGTAGTTGTTTCGCATGTCGGTCAGCACCTTACGTGCATGTCCTGATGGGTCCGCCATCGCTGGATCGTAGACCGAGATAACTTCACTCTCTGCGAGTGTGAACGTCCGGCGGTCGATATATCCGCTCGTCGTATCAAGCCCAAACGCTGACGCGATTTCACCATCAGGGTCTGCCAGGAGATTAAATATGATGTCTTCTTTCTCAGCGAACTCAGCATGACTCTTGACAGTATCCATTGAGACCCCATACACATTAATTCCGACTTCCCGGAATTCCGGTAACACACTCTGAAAGTCGTTTGCTTCGATCGTACATCCACCGGTGAAATCCTTTGGATAAAAATACATGACAGTGGGCGTGTTGAATTCGATAGTTATTGATTCGTCATGTTGATTTGTCGCTGTGATTGTCGGTGCTGGATCTCCGGCTGCAAGCATACACATCCCTCAATCTCAGTTTATATATGGGTTGTGGAAGTCGCGAGCATAAAACACCGCACCCCTTCTGCGGAGAACTATCAAGATCATCCGCGATACTACGTCCCTTTTGATTCTGTTGACAACCACTCGACTATATCGTGACGAGATCAACTACAGCGAATGCAATATGAAACTCTGTAAGATAAGTCACTTTGAGCCAGGGGAGGAGTCTGTGGTCCACTTATGTGAGTCCAAGTTAAATCTGTGATGCTGTATTATTTTGCTTTGAGATTATGAATAACTTCGAGCCAATCGACAATTTCGGCAGTTGGCTCAATCGCATCAACGATTGCCTCAGTTGGTTTGTATGCCATTGGGGCTTCATCAAGCACCGATTCGACAACCGATTCAGAGTAGATCCCATCCATTGCATCCGCAAATGCTTCGAGTGATCCCTCGTTGTGTGCTTGTCGCCGACTCATTATTCGACCAGCACCATGTGGTGCTGTTTGATGAAATCTCTCGACGCCCTGACCACGTGCCAGGATTGATCCCTCAGCCATATTGAGTGGAATGATGAGTTCTTGATCCTCCCGAGCAGGGGTAGCACCTTTTCGAATCATCAGATCACGGAAGTCAATGTAATTATGAATTGATTGAAACTGACGGTCTGGGTTAATTTGAAGCGTCTCGCAAATAGCTTTGCTCATCAACTGTCGATTCCAGCGAGCATATTGCTGAGCAAATAACATGTCGATATAGTATCCATGTGCTTCACGACCATCGAGCCAATCAAGATCGTTCGATTGGTCATCGATCTCCGAGTGCGGTCGACTAAGGATATTAAACACCTCGGTAATCTCTTTGCCATCAAAGTCGCGTCTGATTGATTCCTTACGAAGATGTGATTCTCCCATCCCGCCGGTGACCCAGGTATATAACTCACCGTTACTGACTGTTTCGGGGTCAAATTTCAGATATTCATGATACTTTGATGGCAGGATATCTCTGATATCATCGGCTTGTCGGTATTGTGTGGCGTGCTGTTGCCAGTACTCAGCAATAGATTTACCAAGATATCGTGACCCACTGTGAATAACTAGCCAATAGTCACCAGAGTCACGCGCTTTCGCGAACTCGATAAAATGATTCCCACCGCCAAGTGTTCCAGCACTTCGAATCACATGACCCATTCCCTGGCGCTGATTGGCAAGGACGCGCTGACAAAGCGATTTAAAATACTCACTATCATAGCCGTCAAAATCAAATCCAAGGGGATTGATATGTTGTCCGAACTCATCTTTGTATGCCTGCTCAAACCGTCTGAACACGCTATTCGCTTGCTCGAATGGAAACTCATCGATAAGATGTATAGCGTCGGCATCATTATGCACATCATACCCCATCGGTATCACATCACGAACGCGCTGCTCACGCTCTGACCCCGAAAGCGGTAATGTCGACCCAAGCTTCGTTGCCACCATTCCACACCCGACGTCCACACCAACAATATTGGGGACAACGCGGTCGGGAAGTGGCATGGTAAATCCAATTGGTGCACCTGACCCAACGTGTGTATCGGGCATAATCCGAACTGGTTCGGTGAATGCAGGATGGTCAATCAACTGTTGAATTTGTTCGATACAATTAGATTCAATGAGTCCCTCATCATCAATGAGGATAGTGGCAGTCGTATACTCGCCTGTTAATTCAATTGTCATAGTGGATACACAATCTTAAATTGATATCTATAATTACTCACCCATGTGTAAATGGGTGGGTTTTCGTATTATCTCCGTTGGGTTCTAGTGACCTACATTTATTTGTGAGCGTGGGTCGTGGTAATCTCTGACCACTGTATCACGATATCGACAATGACTCATTCAGACGCTCCCAAACAATAGTCTCATACTTGATGTTACCCAATTCACTCTGGTGAGTCTGTGATACTGGATATCAGCATATATCTATGAGGATTTATTATAATACTAATATTTGGGTGCGGAAAGTCGAGGAGAAAGCCTCGCGTTTCAGCGCCGAGAGGATATCAAGCTGGCAATGTGTACGTATCTACGGTTTGGTCGTTGATGCTATATCGAATCTCTAAATCGCCGTTTCTGATTGCCTGCAGTTGAGCACTCGATAGATCACTCACTGCAATAATCTCCCACGAGATTTCAGACTCATCGTCGGCTGATACCATCACATCACGATCTTCGGTCGCAACTACCTCGCCATCGATTACTAACTCGGCGGTCACCGTGTTGTCAACATCGTTATCTGTTGGATTTGTGATTTTCGCATCTGCATAGAGTGTGCCCTGCATGGCTGAAGCAGAGCCATCGACCTCGAGTTGTGGGTCATTGTTGATAAGATCCGGTATGACTAAGCCTCCTGTGGCGACCAACGCAATTACAACAATTCCAGCAGTCACATATCTTATTGGCAGCGTCATACCGCCCGCACTCGGCGTCTGTTTCCCTCCAATATATGTTCCTCCAAGACCAGTCAATCCGGTCGGGAGTGCCACCGTGATGATTGGAATAAGATACTCCCCAATCGGCAGACCCCGAGATGAGTCGCNTTCCATCGTTGTTTGTGTGGCAGTATCAGCGACTGCACTTCCTCCACCACCCTCAATCATTGCCACACTCATTGCGAGGATGACGACGATAATCATAGCAAAATATCCAGCAGTCGAACCGAGGAAGCTCACAAGATATGATGTAGTTGTCGCTCCATTTTCAGACCCAACCCGAAGTCCAGCGATTAGTCCGATTACAGGTCCAAGTAAAAAAACAATAGTAAGTACAACAAGAGTGAGGATCCCACCCAGGATTGCACTTCCTGATCCTAACTGAGTGATTGTTATCCCAGCAGTAGCACCAATTCCAATCCCGGCGAATATGAAGATCCCAATCACTTGAGCAAGCGTGCTAACTGAAATGCCTGAGTTTACTTCGCTCGTCTCCGTTGGAACCTCGGTCGTGCTTTCTGGTGTATTCCCGGCTGACATATGTCATATAATAAAAGTAAATATAAATATAAAATAGTTCCCCATCATTGCATTATTGAGTTCAAACATAGGGGTGAACCGCTTCGGGGTCATATTCAAGCTCGAGGCAATCTCATAGATCGCTTATAATATGATCTATCTGTGAATTTTGAGTCTGTGAGAAAGTTATTTATTTGATGTCGCTGAATCGTCAAGAGATGATAGAGCGAGTCTCCAAGCGATTAAATGATTTCGTGAGCACAGATGCTAAGGTCACATTTCTTTTTGTCATACTTGGTCTTGCGTCATGGCTTGGTGCACAGTTGATAACCGACAGTCGACAAATTCAATTAATCGTGCTCTTCACAGTTGGAATCATCATTCCGACACTGATTAACGAATTGCGAGAGTAGGTCGTGTCAGGATCTGAGATTCAGATTCTACTCTGCTTTCTCTGTCAAAAATTCAGTATACAAATACTCATCTTATCTGACTGCATATCCTCATACGATATGAGAATTTATTCTGTCCCAGTATAAGATGCAAGGCTAAAACCTCGCTCTTCAGGTCAGAGAGGATGTCAGCGAATCCATCAGCGTTCTTGATCAGTCGGTCGGATTAACATTTCATTCACATTAACATGCTGTGGCTGAGTCACAGCGTAAGCGATTGCGCGGGCAATATCCTCGCTTTCGAGTGGTTTCATTGATTCAAGCAGTCCTTCTTCGATTCGCTGTTTGATTTCCTCATCAGGAATATGATCTTGAAGCTCAGTATCAACCGCGCCTGGTTCAATAATTGTCGTTCGAATACCCTCGGTTGTGACTTCCTGTCGAACGGCTTCAGTAAAGGCGTTTACCCCGAACTTCGTTGCATTATATCCCGAACTCGTCGCACTTGCCCGTCGACCAGCCGTCGATGAGATGTTCACGATGTGCCCCGCATCTTGCTCTTGCATGATCGGAAGTGCAGCATGAGTGAGATTCATCAATCCAAGAAGATTTACCTCAATCATCTGTCTGAAATTTCCACGGTCGGCTCGCTCAACTGGTTCAAGTAACATCACACCTGCATTATTAATCAAAATATCAATCGAGCCAAACTCATCAACAGTTACGTCGACCAGTGAGTCAATGTCATTTTCTTCTGTCACATCAGTTGGAACGACAAGTGATTCACCTCCTGCTGCTTCGATTTGTTCTGCTAATGTCACAAGCTCATCTTCGCGCCGAGCAGCAAGGACAACGTTGGCACCCCGAGAACTCAGCATCTCAGCCGTTGCTTCTCCGATACCTGATGATGCACCGGTTACGATTACGGTTTGTCCATCAAGCTCAGAATTAATTTCTGTCGACATCAAGAATATTAGTTTCTCCAGTCAATATGAGGGTGTTGCTACGCACATTAACTATCAATCTCATACGATATGCTCCGGCAGCTGGAAATGCATATCATGAAATGGTGATCTCAATCACAATTCGTTACAGAGAGTTTGATACCATCCAGCGATTATCAATATTATTGGGTGTATAACAACAGTATCAAAGACCGAACGTATTTACACAATTATAATCCGGATGCTACGGGGCTCGACCCCGAGGCAGTTTATGTCATCATAGGATAGCAGCAAGATGCTTCGGTGATGAGTTCCTCGATATTAACATCTATATGTCTGTGAGAAGTCTCTCAGAGCGGTTCAAACGCAGCTCTGTTTTATGGATGTATCTTACACATTGGACACAGTATCGAAAGTATATTCTTATTGCTGTTGTCTCTGGCGCGGTTGGAACGGCGCTGACACAAATTCCACAGATTGCCTTCGGACTTGTCATTGAGGTCATTGACACAAGTGTGACGCAATCGCAATTTCCACTTGCTGACTCATTACTCTCCTCAAGCGCGCAAAAACGGACGACCCAGGTGAGTGTGATATTTTTTATTTCGATATTTCTGATTGCTATGTTCCGATTTGTCTCAGGGTATCTGTGGGACGTGTTTAAAGAATCATTTCAAAAGAGCGTCCGCGTCGACTGCTATGAGTCCATTCAGGAACTTCACCCAAGACGATTTATCCAGCACTCTTCAGGCGAATATCTCAGTGTTATTGAATCGGATGTGAAACAGGTCGGTGACCTTCCACGGACGGTTCTTTCTGGTGTCTCAAACGATATTGTGAATGTCTTTACCACCGGTATTGTGTTATTCTCACTCAATTGGCAATTCTCACTCCTTTTGCTCACCCCAGTTCCGCTCATCGGGTGGTATGCACTGAGATTCAATCGTGTTATTGAACCACTCTATCAAGAGACAAGAAAAAGCTCAGCGTCTCTCACCGAGCAACTTTCCTCAAGCATTCGAGGCATACTCACGGTGCGGTCATACGTCGCAGAAAAAAGAGAAATAAAGCGGGTCCAGGAGGCATCGGAGAGCGTGCAAGACACGCGCTTAGCTGTGTCGAAGACGTGGCTCTCATACGCGCAGGTATTTGGGGTAACATCGCGATTTAGTAGCTTTCTCGTGTTGTCTGTCGGTGCATTTTGGGTAATCAACGGTCCACCGCTGTTTTTCACCCAGTCATTAACGACTGGTGAGTTGGCTGTTTTCTTTACGAATGCAACGTTGCTAATTCAGCCCGCAACGAGTCTACGCTCGTATGTGGACGAGTATAAGGACGCAAAGGCCTCTGCTGATAGGGTGTACAATATCATGCAGGTACAGACCGATGATACAAAACAGTTTGATGATAGATTTAACGAAATAGATGGGGATATTCGATTTGAGGAGGTGAGTTTCTCATATTCATTTGATACGACAGACCCACTTAGCCAATTAAATAATGCGAGTGATGACGCTGACGCTGACACTGATACTCATCAGGATGAGCCGTTCGCATTCGGTCCGGTTGATTGTCGGATCAAGCCTGGGGAGACAATTGGCGTCGTCGGTCGATCGGGGTCAGGAAAAACCACATTCATCCGGTTACTTCTGCGGTTTATTGACGTCGATACTGGAACGATACGGGTAGATAATAACGATATCTCTGAATATGATCCAAAGAGTCTCCGAGATCATATTGGATATGTTGAACAACAGCCATACATCTTTGATTCAACACTCGAAGATAACATTCGATATGGAAACGTTTCAGCAACTGAAGAGGAACTCGAAAGGGCAATTGAAACAGCCGCATTGCAAGGACCAATTGCAGCAATGGAGGATGGTCTCAAAACAAGTCTTGGCGAATCCGGTAGTCGAATGTCAGGTGGGGAAAAACAACGTGTTGCTATTGCACGGGCAATTCTCTCTGACCCGGAAGTGCTCGTGTTCGATGAGGCGACGAGTCACGTTGATAATATCACAGAAAGTAAGATACAAACCGCAATCGAGGAGGCAACACAAGACAGAACAACGATCATTATTGCCCATCGGCTGTCAACAATACGGAATGCTGATAGGATATTTGTGCTTGATGATGGGAATATTGTCGAACAGGGAACACATGAGAATCTGCTCAGGATTGAAAACGGATTGTACAATGAGCTCTGGTCAAAGCATGTCGGGAGAGTTTCTTAATATCATCTCATAAACCTGTTGTTGTTGATGATCCTCTCAGTCTTGTTGAGTTTCTGGATATTCTGGACGTACTCACTCATAAAGCAATTACAGTGACACATGAACAGAATACACGGTGGAGTCAATCCAGAAAGGCAGAAGCAGAAGCAGAAGCAAAAATAGAGTTATCCTTCACTACTTAATGGATTGATAGCGACACCGATATTATACGCTCCAGGATCTGCCGTATCGTCGAGTTCGGCGTTAATCCGGATGGTGCCGGTTTCACCACCAGGGATTTTCATGACAAATACCCCCTTATCGGTCTTCACTGCCCCATCAGCTGCGTTTGCATCATCGACATTTGCATCGTTATCTGTGCCTGGACCCTCTGTTGGATCATTTTCATACCCAACAGCAACATCAATTACGTCTGGTGTTTTCACCGCAATCTGCGCGCTTAATTTATCTGCGGCACTGTTCTGGACTGTCGGACTGAATTGAACCTCATCACCGTTATTGAGTTCGACCGCAGCCTGAAAACTCCGATTGTCATCGCTCACTCGGACGAACTCAGCATCGGTGTCCCCAGCTATTCCGACATCGGTCACTGTCAGTGCTTGCTCAGTCTGCACATCGGTCTCGCCCTCCACACTTCCTTGAATGCCTGAGTCAGCGGTAGTGACTCCGGCACCTGCCGCGGCGACACCCGCTGTGGTGAGCATGACTGACCGTCTACTAAGCATCATCGCTGTAAGAATGTACGTCCCTTTGACATATGATACTAACGATTTCGAAAGTAATTAGTTTCGTTGACGAAAGTTATTATTACATACCGATGCATTCCCAATATACGCATGCCGTCCGTGACGGTAACTCAGATCACGAGAGCGGTTCATGAGTACTTATTGCTGTCTCAAAGAGCGCGTCAACAGCAGTCTGGTTCGGTGCGAACACCGATAATGATCCCTCACGACGAACGATACACCCTGCCTCACATGCCAGCAACTCGCCAGCGACCTGCTCACGCTCATCCGGGTGCAGACAGACATAGCCACCAGCGCGCCGCGTGACAATAGCCCCCAATGGACGACCGGTGCCCATGTCTGGATACATCGTTTTGTAGTCTGACCGAGTTCCCAGCGAATTTTGCTGGCATTGTTTCGACCTGCTCCGCCATATACCACCGGAGAGCCAATGACGAATGCAACGGTTCCAGCCTCAATTGCGGGCACTGACACAGCTGTGGTGAGTGGATTATCATTGCTATCGACTGCTGTCACGGCTGCGCCGAAGGTGGGAATCCCGGCGAGAAAATTGTTAGTGCCGTCAAGCGCGTCAATGATCCATCGATACGATTCATTCCCGTCTAAGTGACCAGCTTCCTCTGCTGTAATCTGATGGTCTAGGTAGTGATTACGAATTGTCTCGATAACGAGGCGTTCAGCTGCCTCATCAGTGTGTGCTTTCGCGTCTGTTGTTCGATAATCAGTGTCGGTCGTTCCGTTCGTGAACCGTTCACAAAGAAATTCGCCGGCAGATACCGCAGCATTTTGCGCAACAGTAGCGAGTTCGTCAAGTATAGACGTTATATGCGTTTGGACTCGTCTCAGTGCTTTTGTTCTTGATACAGATTGGTAGTGCATACCTCCGTTTTCAGGCCTGTCTCTTACCTATAAATCGAGTCAGGATTTTAGCGGAATGGGATCGGCAAGCACGACTGAAATCCTCGGTATCTACAGTTTCAACACCTCTTTGGAACAATTGTAGTGGAGTTGATTACCGGCGTTCTGTAACCCCCACAGCCGATATCACTGTCTAAATCGCTTCTCGCCTCGATTTGCTGCGTTCAAAATATCTCTGAGAGCGTCTGAAATGTCCGGTTACGACTCCACGAACTTATGGGTAAAAGACAGGTCTTCAGGCGGGCGAGGAGATCAAGAGTAAGTATAACCACTCACATTGCCCACCTGTGTATCGGTTAATTTTCCGGTGAAAATGAGTCTGTGTTAATATATCCATCACCGCTACGGTGGTTATTTGACTCCTGAAAACGGAGCGTCGATTCCTGGATAATACAGCGATGCTATGAGCGAGTGGCTCGATCGCGAAGTCATCAACACACTGGTATATTCGCGTGTCTGTCGTGTTCCGACGTATGCATGCAACATATGTTAGATATTGATATAATCAATCATCGATAGTATCATCTTTGTGGTAGCGAGGAAACCCCGCCGCAAGCGGCGGGGAGGAATCGCGTCCGTTTAGCTGGGCATTCGCACGTGTTTCGCCCGATTGTCTGTCCTACTTGACCATCTCGGTGTCGAGTTCTTTTGCCTCCTCTAACATGAGACCCTTCCACGTGTAGCCGCGCTCATCTTTGAGTTCGATCAGCCATTCGTGCTGTTCGTCTTCCACCTCGAACCGTACCGATTTGCTCATACATTCTTATCATATCCGTGCAGTTTGTGCGCTTTACTTGTGTGGGTTGTATTGTCGGATGACCGCCACCGCTACCGCCACGAAAACGCTTCAATCCACGCTCGCACCGCCGACGGCGAACAAAGAGCAACGGCTTCAGCATACCATGGCGACATACCGCCGTGCGCTCTCCGGAAGCGTTCGAGAGTGGGGCGGACACGCAGACGGTGGTCAACGAGATCGTCACCGACTACATCCTCACGTCCTATGCGAAGGACGCGCTCAAGAACTACGTCCCACAACTCCATCGGACGTACGACGCTTTGGAGTTGGACGACGACCACCCCGTCCGATTCACGAACTGGGGGTGGAACATCGACCACTCTGAGGAACGCGAACACGAGTTCTGCTGGCGCGTTCCACAGGTCGGACGTGGTACCGCCTTCTCGATCCCGCTCCGCATCAACCCCGCTCAGCGTGAGTTGTGGGATGACCTGCTCGACGGCGACGTGACAGTTGGAGAGTTTCAATTCCAAAAACACCGGACGAGTTGGGTGCTTCACGTCACCATCGAGTATGAGGTTACGGAACCAGAGGAACCGGACGAGCCGACGCCGGTCGGCTTCGACATCGGCGAATCCAAACTCCTGACGGGCTGTGCCCTGACGGACAACGATACTCCAACTCAACCGTCCATCTACGATGGCGGCCGCGCCCGGCACCTCCGCAAAGAGATGCATACCACGCCCAAGCGACTCCGAGAGCGTGACGCTGCCGAGTGGCGCGTAAATGAGCGATTCGACTCCTACCAGAACGCCCTCACGGACATCGTGGAGAAGGCGTCCCGCGAAGCGGTCGAATACGCCGAGTCCTTTGAGAACCCGGTTATCGTGCTCGAAGACTTGCCGTACATCCGCGAGCATCTCGACTACGAGAAGTGGATGAACCGGCGTCTCCACAACTGAGCGTTCGCGCGTCTTACCGGACGCATCGAGGACAAAGCCCTCGAAGTGGGTATCCTGGTAGGGAAAGCGAACCCGGCGTACACGTCGCAGACGTGCCACGCCTGTGACCACCTCGGTTCTCGGCGTTCGCAGGCGGCGTTCCGAGAACGACGTTGGGTGGCGGAGTACCAAGCGGACACCAACGCGGTCGCCAGACCACGTCTGGCGGGCAGCAAGATCGCGTCGCAATCTTACGGCGGCCCACATCGCCGGCCGCCTCGGTGGGGAGAGAGCCTGCCTTGGAAACCAGCAGGCGATGACTCGGAACGGGACGGGAGTGCTTGTGACAACACCACGGGACACCAGGAGGCGAGCCGGGGACCCCGACAGACGACCCTCTCGGCGTACAGTTCCAAAATCTTTTGACGTAGTGAGCCTTCCATTTAGTGCTCCGTGAAACATCCTGAACCACCGGTCCTACGCAACAGTATCAGCGGCTACCCTATGACAAGATTTTGAATTGAATTCCTCAATAAGTTTTCAGGAGCACTAGTAGGAAGCTCCATCGTTCACGGCGGGTGAGGATGTCACAATAACTATATCTGCGGGAGAATCAAATAGAATGATAGATGGAAGAGTATGAACTCTCTAATGGCGTCATTCACAGAGGAGACTGTCTTGATGGATTGAGAGAACTTGCTGAAGACGCTATTACGCTTGGATTTACATCGCCTCCTTATTTTAATGCTGTCAACTATGAGGAACATGTCGAGAAGGTGCATGGAAACACAGATCACTGGGAACGTGAGGAGATGTCATATGATGATTATCAGGATTTCCTTATCAAACGTTTTGAGGAAGTATTTCGTGTCACAAGACCTGGCGGACACACAATCGTAAATATCTCGCCTGTTCATTGGGAGGATGAGAGGGTAGCACTACCATTTCACCTTGTTGGGTGGATGGAGGATATTGGATGGACATTCAAAGAAGATATTATTTGGGAGAAACCTGTTGCGAAGGACCGACGATCTGGCGTCCTTCTGCAAAATCCATATCCAGGATATTATTATCCATCTGTAGTAGCTGAGTATGTCCTTGTGTTTCAAAAAGAGGCTGATGATGAGAATAAAAATAATATCTACTGGAACAGAACAGAAGAAGAAAAAACGAAGAATGAAATAAGCCTTGATGACTATCAAGGCGAGAAATCAAAAAATGTCTGGAAAATCCGTCAAGTAGCTCCCGGGGAGAACGAGCATCCAGCGCCATTTCCGCGAGAGCTTGCAGAACGAGTTATACAGTTTTACTCATATCAAGACGATACGGTCATGGACATCTTTGCAGGGAGTGGTCAGACGCTCCTTGCTGCACAGGATCTGGATCGAGAGTTTATTGGGTTTGAGACGCAGCACGAATACGTTGAGTACGCTAAGAACAGAGTGATAGATGAAAGTTCACAGATGACATTAGAGGATATCTAGTGAGTGAATATGAGTGAACCAACCAGCTCACTCAAGAGACTCCCACGAGGGCTCTATTCACAGAACTGAGAACGCCAACTACGAAATGAGCCGTAGACTCAGTTCATTCTTCGGATATAAATCAATCTCTTACCAGTGACGGTAATGATAATACGAATCGGAATTACTGTTTCGGTGCTTTGAATCTATCATAGAGGTCCTTCTCAACAGATTCAGTATCCTCAGAGATAATAATAGTAAAGTCGTTTTTATTTGCCTCCTGAAGAAGTGAATCAATCTGCTTTCTTTTCCGATCTGAAACTGATTGTAAGTTGTCCTCAATACTGTCAGAATTAGATATGTATCCCTCGAGTTCATTCCCCGTCACACCAAGAATAGGAACAGGCTCATACCGTTCTCCATCTATTTCGACCGTATCAAGATTTTTGAAGAGCATCATTCGGACTAATCCATTTTTAATGTCAGCAGTGCTCGGAAATGTCCTTGTTGTGTGTTTTTTCTCTATCAAGAATACCTTATTATCCTCGACCATTATCTCATCAGTCGTAAAGTAGTACTCTCCGCCGAGGTGGTCTTGTATTGTTATCCTACCTTTATCTGCTTTAACACTTTCTTTGGGCTGGAGAGTCAACGATTCCCTATTTTGCGCCTCCGCAGCGAGCCCCCTTGATTTTTGTTTGAAATCCTCAGCCTTCTCAGTCATGCTATTCATTCTTCGCTGAAAATAGCTTCGTGAGTGCATTTCTACACCTGTTTCAGCGGATATACTATCATAGTAGTATTTCTCACTCAATTCAGCCACTTCATCAAGATTGGATGCCTGATTCAAGTTCCACTGTAACGCATCTGAGCGATACTTCTGTAATTCCTGGAATTTCTCTTTGATATATTTCTGATCGAATGTTTGATTCGTTATTTTATTTTCATACTTCTTGTTTTTGTCAGCGTGTTTATATGGAGCGATTATTACATTGATTTGGAGGAGACTCATCAGCGAGAGCGTATCCCACTGTAGATAATCTCGGTCACCGTCTTTCCCCTCGTCTTTTACTAATGGCAGTATAGTGACTCGATTCTTATGATCATACGTATCATACACCCTTGCTCTTGGATAACTCCGTGTTCTCTTCGGCGAAACCCACCAGCTTATTGCATAATCTTTTTGCTCTGTGTTAACACGAAATGAACTATCGCTGAATGCCTTTCCAGAATAAAAGTCCTTAATAGAGTATATGTTTAGCTCCTTAGATAATATTGGATTATAAGTAATGGATTCAATTTTTGCATTAACATCAATCATTATATATTAACTCGTCCTGTTTNGATAACTCCNGGCTCATCGCTTAATGTTTTGGTATATCCATTATGGAAGTGCAAGGAGAAAGCCCAGTGCTTTCCCGTGCTTTCGCGCGGAGATGAATCCTCACGCTCATACTCGTTCACATTTGGTAGTCATTGCTGACATGATTAGTGCCAACGTCACTGGTCTATTGNGGACACTCATTGGTGATACTTCAATCATCATCGTAGTACACATCTTGAGTGAAGAGNCTGTCTCTGCAAATNTGTTATTTTTCTGATTATGTTATCCGATTAATGTTTCCAGCGTAACCCTTTAACATTAATAATTAATATATGTATATGCACATGTCTACTGACAACGAAGTGCAATCACCAGCGGAGCGTAAATCAGCAATCAGTAAGCGACACGAACAGACAGCAAGCGAAGTGATGCCAACTCGGCGGTCACTGTACATTGGCGGAGAGTGGACTCAGAGTGCATCCGGGGAGACATTCGAAACGAACGACCCCACGACAGGTCAAACATTAGCTGAGGTACAAGCCGGTGTCGCCGCCGACATTGACCGCGCAGTCGACGCAGCGCAGGAAGGCTACGATGAGCGTGTCTCTGAAATGTCATCAGCTGATCGACAGTCAATGTTAGAGACAATGGCTGATCGTGTTGAGGATAAAAAAGAGGAGTTTGCTCAACTTGAATCGCTAGATAATGGTAAGCCAATCACTGAGGCGCGGATTGACGTTGACCTTGTCATCGATCACTTCCGATACTTTGCTGGAATGGCTCGGTCACATGAGGGTCGAACAATTGACACTGATGACTCCCGACATGTCCAGACACTTCAGGAACCTTACGGCGTGGTTGGACAGATCATCCCATGGAACTTCCCTCTGTTAATGGCCGCGTGGAAACTTGGACCAGCACTCGCAGCAGGAAATGCAACCGTTCTCAAGCCTGCAGAACAGACGCCACTCTCGATTTTGAAGCTGATGGAAGAAGCGGGCGACGCGATTCCCGACGGGGCGGTTAATGTCGTGACTGGATTTGGCACAGACGCAGGAGAGCCACTGTCGAAGCATGATGGGATTCGGAAGCTTGCATTTACCGGATCAACGAAGGTCGGTCGGTCTGTCATGAAAGCAGCTGCAGATACAATCACAGATGTGACATTAGAACTTGGTGGTAAGTCGCCACTTGTTGTTTTCCCAGATGCAGATCTTGATCGCGCTGTCGAAACGACAATTACGGCAATTTTCTTCAATACTGGCGAGTGTTGCTGTGCTGGTTCACGGCTGTTCGTTCACGAAGACATCAAGAGCGAATTCATGGATAAACTTGCTGAGGCTGCAGATGATCTTGAGGTTGGTGACCCGCTATTAGAGGCAACAGATCTTGGACCGAAAGTGACAGCCGATCAGGTTGAGCGGACAATGGGGTATATTCAAGAAGCACGTGATGCCGGTGCGAATGTTGTCTCAGGTGGAGATGCACCAGATGATGAGGCTCTTGCAGATGGGTGTTTCGTCACTCCAACGCTTATTTCAGAGATTGATCATGATAACCGCGCAGTTCAAGAGGAAATATTTGGACCTGTGCAGGAGGTCTTTACTTGGAACGACTACGACGAGATGATTGAATTAGCGAACGATGTCGACTATGGACTTGCAGGTGGTGTTCTTACTGAGGATCTCACCAAGGCACATAAGTGTGCTAAAGATATCGAGGCTGGAACAATCTGGGTCAACACATACAATGATTTCCCATCGGGACAGCCATTTGGTGGTTACAAACAGTCGGGTATCGGTCGAGAAATCGGTCAAGAAGCCGTTGATCACTATACACAGACGAAAACGATCAATATTGCGCTGGAGTAAAAATACAGTTAACATAACGCAATGATCACAACGTGAGCACGTGACCCTCCTCGACGAGCGACTCCTAATAGAGGCCGAGGGTTGCTTGCTGTGTATTTGTACATAGTCAGACACGCACGCCATGTAGTTCTATGTCTGATAATATGATTCGATCTCTGCACCTCGGGGGTGTGTCTGTAGATATTCCATCATAGTTTCTATCCTTAGCATCTACTTCGTTCGGTATAAATATAAAACTTGAAATCATTTAATTTGTATCGATATAAAATTCGAATTTATAACTATTTCCTCAACTATATAACAACTGTACTCACATTATGATATCAGCTGCTCGATTCTCAATAGAGAGGTGCAGAATAGCAAATTTAATTGATAGAATATATTCGGTTAAGAATTTTTTATTACTCATTTGTGCCAATTGCACAGGGTACTTTTCACTGACTCACTGATCTATTCAGTCAGATTGACTCATATGTGCAACCTCAATAAATTATATATTGCACAAACAGTACATTATTATGGCTGGCAATCATATCATAAGATGAATATGGAACATAATATTGGGTCCATGGACCGTACCACTCGCATACTATTTGGCGCAGTGACAGGACTGCTATCTTTAGCAATACTTGCAAGCGTCATCTCCCTGCCGACAGTCGTATCACCGCTGCTTGGAGTTGTTTCTTTTATTATGATGGGTACCAGTGTGACAGGATTCTGCCCACTGTACACATTACTTGGAGTTGACACCTGTTCAGCATCACCCCAGTAGCACTATATCTCCCTTTACTTCAAGAAAAATATGACATCGAATCAAGGATGTCGCGATAGATACTCATCATAACCGAACTGCTCCTGGATCACGCCTTGAGGCACTCTACCTACATTCTCTGTATAATTTACTCAACATGTACAGGCGATCAAGGCGACTGCCCCCGGGGTGAGTTCACCCTACTCAATTGTGAGTCGTCCTTTGTAACTTCACCAAACATGCCTGTGAATCCCTTTCGATTTGGTAGTTTGTCTAACGCTTCAAGATATAAGCAGTGAGGTGAGACGTATTAGTCCCATGTTATGAGGTTGAGAAATCGAGCATCAACGCATGGTATTAGTTATCTAGCTCATCGCTAATTAAGTTCAATTGATAGATCGTTATTCTGTAGGCGATAATGAGGTGGTTCAAAAGCGGTCACGATAGCATGCACTTCAACGCCGTTCTCTTGAACATTGGCGAGTAAATCTGCAAATTCAGGATCCACATCCCGGTATGGTTGAAATCGTTTAACATCAGGTCGTTGGACAACAAATACAATGTGGGATTCATATCCGTCATTATGGAGTTTTTGCAGACTCCGAAGATGGCGACGACCTCGTTCGGTCTGTCGATCAGGGAATTTAGCAATCATGTTGTCGATGCACGTGCAGGATTTGACCTCAACGTATGCAGTGGTGTTGTTTGGTGTTATGAGCCGAAAATCGGTTCGACCGTGGTCTGGTAATGATGGCTCACGTTCTTCCAGTTTGTATCCATCGAATACAGAAATAGCATCGCTCCTGATCCCGCTCTCGAAAAGGTCGTTCGCCAGTGTCGTGCGAACGCTTACACATACATCACCGACAAAGACCGCAATAGCATCATAATCAGTCGATCGATCTGAATCATTGACGGGCGAGCATAGGATTTTATATCCCGGCTCCACGATCCCTTCGAGAGCCCCAGGATCCCCAAGAAAGACGCGTTCGCGTGTGTCACCGAAACGAACACGAACGACAAAGCGATTCGGGCGATCAATAATAGTGCCTGTCATTAATTCTGCATCAACTGTGAGCAGTCGTGTCATATTGCGTGATAAAGACTGTTTCCAGGCGTTGTAATCATGCCTGCCTCTCAGTTTATATCGAGGAAAATAATCTGACGACAGGCGATGCATGTGTATGGTCTCCCGGCGAGCAAGATTGTTGCTGATAATCATCTCCACGATTCTGTGAACTGCCTCGGGACCACATCAAATCCCCAAGCCACTCGTCTTGGTTATATATGCCAAGGAGAATACCTGGGTTGCAGTCGCAGGATGAATCCGATAGCTCTGCATCAATCGACACTGTCAGAGCCACTCTGAAATTCTATACTCCGTCGGTTAAACTCACAGGCAATCTTCCAGATAGGTAGGAACCAAACTAGGAACAGAGTGATTCCGGTCAGTCCGACGATGAAGATCTGTCCGCCCCGAGTAATGGGACAATAATCGGGCTCAGTCAGGCGAGCGGTCGATTCCGATACTGATAATGATTAGTTCGAATAGTTTCACCGGGGGTGTCGAATGACACGGGTTCAGCGACTCCCATCACCGGAGGGATAATCACGGCGGTAAAGACTTGCACTAATCAGTATGAGTCAATGCTGTGCCCGACTGCTGTAAACATGATAAAGTAACTCCAACTCCGCCGAAGTCTGCCAGACTCCTCGAGGCACAAACAACTCCGGGAGTCTGGAGATGATTGAAGACAGGAATACCGGGGCTGGGATGTGGCACTCCCAGCAGGGGAAATCATACTAATTACATTTCCACTATGACTACCAATTTTTTCCGTGATTTTGAAGACTATTTTTATTCAATATGGGGAAACACAAATCGATTGACTATAATATTAGTTCGGAACGCACTTATTTATTCAATTGGATTATATAAGTATGGAGATATCACGGCGCAGGGCACTCGAAAGCGCGAGCGTCACAGCAGCAGTTGCACTCACCGGTTGTATTGGGGAGAGTACGTCGGTTAGTGATAATTCAGAGACTATTTCGATTCGAGAAGTTGAGAGCAGCGTCAGCGCAGCTGTGTTTCAGTGGGGAATTGACAAAGGGGTATGGTCGTCTCGAAATATTGAGTTAGATTTTGAGACTGTCCCTTACGGTCGGTATAACCGCCAACTTGTGACGAATGAATCCGATATCGGCGCGCCAGCGACGGTCGCACAGATGGAGTTCATGACCGATGGTGAGCCGTTGACCTTCATCGGACCTCAACAGAATATGTTTAATCGTATGTTCGTCCAAGCTGATGATAGTTCAATTGAGGACCCAACAGATCTCGTTGATAAGCGGGTGGGTGTACCGGCCGCAGTCAGCTCAACAACGACAACCGTCCATCGGGCACTCATTGATGAAAAATACGGAGTTGATATCGTTGAGGATACTGCCGAGACGCGAGCAGAGGACCCACCAGTGCTCTGGGAACTATTCAAAAAAGGGGAATTCGATGCAATTTCTGAGTTTTCGGGGTACACGATCCGCGGAATTGCCGATGACTCCATGCGGACAATTTTTGATCCACATGCGTTATGGACAGAGCGAACGGGCGTTGGACTTCCGACGACAACATTTACTGTCCGCCGGGACTGGCTTGAGGAAAACCGCGAGACAACCGAGCAGTTCTTAGAGGGCTGGGCTAAGGCATTGTCATTATTCCGCTCAAATGCAGAAACAGCTCTCAGCGAGTTTGGAAAGGCGGCTGGGATTTCAGATCCCAATGAGGCTGCGGTCGTTACTGAGTTGATGGATACTGATACTATATTTGGACCGCCATTTTATGAGGAATCACTCGCTGATAGTCACTGGTCATTCTTTGAATTGCTCGCCGACCGGGAAGTGCTTGATCTCCCAGACCGCGGAGCAGCAATCACGACCGTTGACGCGTTTGATCAGGACTAATCGAAAATGTCAATCCGACAGTCAGTATTGCCAGATATCGGCTCTGCATTCGTTCGTCAGATTACCGTAACGGCTGTATCGGTTGCCCTATTTGCCCTCGCTTGGCAGACAATCGCTGCAGCGTTTACCCCGCGTCAGTTCCCCGGCATTATTGAGCTGGCTGAGAATGTATGGGTGGTCATCTCAGGCGGCGACCGATTTGCACCTGGAGTAACCTATGGTACGACAATCACACGTGTCGTAATGGGCTTTATTATATCGATGGTACTTGCGACGTTTTGGGGTGTCATCATGGGTGTTCAACAGAGTATTACAGACTATCTCGCGGGTCCACTTTTTGTGTTGCTGACAGTGCCTTCAGTCGTGTGGGCGTTCGTCGGTGTGTTGTGGCTCGGGTTGACTGAATTTGCTGTTCCGGTGCTGGTCATCGTGTTGATCGTCTTTCCGTACTTGACAGCAATTATTTGGGAGGGTACTCGTGATCTGAGTGAGAACTTACTCAAGATGGCAACCGCCTATGACGCTCGCAGCAGCCACATTTGGCGTGATATTTATTTACCACATATTAAGCCAGTATTGTTTGGCGCTATGCGTGTTGGACTCGCTGTTTCTTGGAAATTGGCGCTAGTCGCAGAGGTTTTTGGTACTGCGACTGGAGTTGGCGTCGCTGTCAACTATCATTTTGAGGCTTTTGATACCGGAATGGTGATTGCATGGGCAATCCCAATTATAGGAGTGATGATTATCGCTGATCGCTTACTACGATGGAGCGAACATCGAGCAGCGCAAAAGCGAGGATACGATACTGAAACAACAAATATAATCACATGACTCGACTCCGCGTCTGTGAAGCGACAAAACGCTATGGCGATACTGCTGAGAAAATAAATGTATTTACTGGATTAAACCTATCTGTAGACGCTGACGAGTTTGTTACATTAATGGGTCCCTCAGGATGCGGTAAGACTACGATATTAAACATTATTTCTGGGCTAACGCCACTGACCGAAGGGACTGTTGAGTTCGATGATAAGCCGGTTGCCGCTGGTGAGTTTTCTTTTGGATATGTGTTTCAGGAACCTCGCTTGCTTGACTGGCGGACAGTCGGAAAAAACATCGAGTTCGTGCTTCGATCCGCTGATATCAATGCTAGCGAGTATGACTCTCGCATTGATAGCGTGTTGAGGCGGGTCGGTCTTGATGACGAGCGGGACAGCTATCCCCAACGACTATCTGGCGGTCAGCGACAACGGGTGAATCTTGCGCGAGCGCTGGCAATCGAGCCGGAGCTTCTTTTGATGGACGAACCATTTTCATCACTTGATGAAGTAACCGCTCGTCATGCTCGCCAAGACTTGCTTGATGTCTGGTATAATACGCAAAAAGCGGTGCTGTTTGTTACCCATGATATGAGTGAGGCGGTCGCACTCTCAGACCGCATCTTGTTTATCAATAAGGATGGAAACTTGTTTGATGAAGTTACTATCGATCATGAGCGTCCGCGAGATTTCGACGACCCGGCACTTCGAGAGACAGAGGCACAACTGACTCATCGGTTCTTTGAATCCTTACAGTGATTACTCAACGCGTCTATCGCTGGGTAGCGACCATAATTACGCTTTTTATTATATGGGCTATCAGCGGGCGCATCATGCCAGCGACCCTTCCAGGTCCAGCCGCCGTCATCGGACGGATACCTCTGTTACTGGTCCCCGGACCAGGTGGCAATCTTATAACCCATCTTGTTCAGAGCCTCCTACGGGTATTGGGCGCAGGAATAACTGCCCTGATGCTCGCGACAGTCATTGGAATTGTGATGGCTCAACACCGCTCAGCTGAGTGGGCAATCTCACCGTGGTTACCACTAGCGATGACAATCCCAACCCTCGTTGTTGTGCTGGTGACAATGGTGTTGTTTCAATTCAGCGAAGCTGCGGTCATCACTGCGACTGTTCTTGTGACGACACCGTATGCTACGGTCACTGTATGGGAGGGTGCTCGGACTGTCGACAGTGACATACTAGCAGTGGCTGCAACCTATGATGTCAATTCATGGGCAATATTACGTGAGATATATCTCCCAGCAATCGCTCCCGCTGTCTTAGGTAGTGCTCGATACCTCGCAAGCATGGTCTGGAAGGTAGTCGTTCTCGCCGAAACATTTGGTATGTCAGTTGGGATGGGGGCGGTTTTTCGATTCTGGTATGGTCAGGGTGATCTCGAAGCAGTGTTAGCTGCGTTGTTTGTGTTTGTATTTGTGATGATCGGTATTCAAGCTAGCATCACGCAAGCTAAGGAGCGACTGTTAATTTGGCAAAGATAATATATCTTCACTCTTCAATATCAGCGAGCAATCAATGCCGCTTGTCCGCCAGCAACAAACCCGGCGTCGATATTGACGACCGTCAGGTAGGTACAAGACTGTAACATTCCTAACAAAGCCGCTTCACCATCGCCAGCGTAACCGGAACCAGTGCCGACAGGAAGTCCGATAACGGGCGCTGAGACCATTCCAGCTACCACTGTTGCGAGTGCCCCCTCACGACCGGCGGCGACAATTACACAATCGCAGTCAGCCAGTGTCTCTCGTTCTGATAACAGCCGGTGGATACCCGAAACGCCGACATCATATAGTGTCTCGACAGCACAGCCCATCTCCTCACTCAGTGCAACTGCCTGCTCAGCGACAGTGATGTCTGATGTGCCGGCGGTCACGACACCGACGGTCCCATCATGATCGGGTCGCTCAAAATCTGATGCATGACCAACGAATGTCCGAGAGCGCTCATAAAACTGTGTAGTGGCAGCGGTGTCGCTTAGCTCTTCTCGAACAGTATCAGAGACTCCAGTCACGATTGCCTGACCAGCCGTTGAGAGAAGTTCGCGTCCAATGTCGATAGTCTGTTGATCACTTTTGCGTTCTGCTTCGACAACCTCGGGGATTCCAGTTCGCTCGCCTTGTCGAGCATCCACCCGTGCGAATTCATCTATTTGATGAACTCCTTTTACCTGACGTTTAGCCTCCTGAAGTTCAATCTCGTTTTTAGCTAATGCTTCGAGAACATCATTGACTGCGGTGTCATCATCAGTCATGTAATGATGTTATTTGTCACCGCCGGTATCAAAGACCCCGCGATTCCGGAGTGTGGGAATTGCCTCACGTGCTCGGTCAGCAGCCACGGCAATATCAAATGTTCGAACTTTCTCACCATCACGAATTAGTGGTTTCAAGAGTTTCTCTCCAGGAGCGGTTTCACCGGCTACAACAACTTTGTCATCATATCCGTCTCGATAGACGGTCTTCGCACCGGAACGGACACCACGCTTGGCTCGTGGCTCTCCCTCAACCGCCACAAGATTCAATGAAAAGTCAATGGGGTCAGCATCAGCAATCGCCCCACCAACACCAAATCCGTCAGCAACATCCCGAAGACGGTTGATATCCCCAACGCCAATTCCTCCACTGACGAGTATATCGATATCGTCCGTTTCTCGTTGTTGCAACTCCCAGCGAACGTCTTCGATGATTGTCCGCATATCACCTCGACGTGAGCTTGTGGTGTCCAGACGAACTCCCTCTAACCGATCCTCAAGACAATCTATAGCGCGAGCACCCTCATCAGCCTCATCACCGAATGTGTCGCATAATAATACCCTTGGAACCGACTCTTCAAGTGCTTCGTCGTACGCAGTCCAAGCCGCCTCAGGCGATCCTAACGCGACGACGAGGGCATGGGGCATAGTGCCACCGGCTTCAACACCAATCACCTCACCACCNGCAACGTTCCCAATTCCATCTACACCACCTATTAGTGCAGAACGCTCGATCATCGCGCCCAATGCCGGATGTTGACGACGGGTCCCAAAGCTCAATACTGTCCGGTCATGAGCCGCCGCTCTTACCCTCCAGGCAGCAGAGGCAATTCCGGAAGCATGAGCAAGAAATCCTAACAACGATGATTCATACCGTGCGAACATGCGGTACGGACCCTCAATACGTAATATGGGACCACCAGATATTGGCGTCCCTTCGGGAGGTGCATATACATCAACAGGAAGTCCTTCCAGCAACTGAGCGGCATCATTAAGACCCGCGAGCAGGTGCCACCCCTCAGGCGCGGAAAGCTCTGCAGTGACTGTTGGGTTCTCATCAACGTGGTCGAGTATGGTTTCAGTGCGTAGAAAGTACGCCGCCGTCGCTTGACCGTCGTCAATCTCTGATTCGGTCAAAAGATCATACTTCCGGTCGTCCATCGAACGTGATTCGGCTAACATAGCAATAAGCGCTGGGAACCCTCGCTCATGACGTCCCCTCAGCCAGGGTTTAATAAAAAGACTGACGCACTACACGGATTAGTGATGACAGAATCTGTATAGCAAATTCTTTGATGCTTCGGCTCAGGCAAAGCATACTAACCATTGAATTGTGTAACTTTCACATCATTGTCGCCGTAGTCAACAGCCACCATGGATGTAACCGCAAAATCGCGCGGTTGTAGTCTTCTATTAAAACACAAGGCGAATACCCAGAGGCGATTCACATTCTACCCGGAAGTAACAAATATCAATCATCCTTGCATCAAGAGGATCCAGATTCGGTCCGCTCGCCAACGGTGATAGTAAATCCAATATTACGAAGTCGCGTCGCCAGTGGCTCGCCAATGCCTGATGCAGGTGTCAGTACCCCACCAGACAGTGATGAGTTGGTCTCATTTCGAAGAAGACACAGTGCACTCTCGGCGAGCATCCGTGCAGTCGAACCGTATCCAGGGTCCAACTTCGAGCTAAACTCAGCCTCGATGGTAAATGGATCATCTGTACCCGTGCCACGCCCGAGCGCACGGACGGTGAAGTAACCGTTCTCAATCTGTTTCTTCGTCGGTCCGTCTCCCGGGTCGGGGAACACAAACTGCCGGATTCCTGAACGAACAGTATCAATAGACATTGCAGTTGTAAAGAGACCAATCCCACCGGCGACAATACTGGCACCGATTGCACCACCAATTCCAGAGCCGGTTGGAATGACCTCTGTACAGCGGAACTCCCGACCCCAGGGATATCCGAGAAGTGCATTGCTCCGTCGGAGAACACGTTCATTGATTGGTGCCATCGGAGATGGTGCTGTCCACACTGACCGTAATTGATCACTCCGTGGTAAGCGCTGTCCGCCTGCGTCAATTCCATCTCGCTCACCTGGTGGCGCAAGCGAGTATGGGTCTTGAAGTGTTTGCCGAGTCACTTGATCATCAGAAGCAGCGTCAAATAACTCGGCGAAACTAGCCAATGTTCCACCGCTCACTCCTCCATTTCCTTCCTCAAGATATATTCGAACCATCTCACAGTGAGTATCAAAGTTTTCAATCGCAAATGACTGGACGAGTAATGTCCCGATATCCGCTGGCACAGAATCGAATCCACAACTGTGAATTATCCGCGTGTTAGCGTTGACTGCTGCATCGTGAAACCGATCAATCATCTCTCTCACCCAGTTTATTTCGCCGGTCAGATCACAGTACTCTGTCTGCGTCTCAATACATGCCTCAACCAATGGGGTTCCGTACTTTGTGTATGGACCGACCGTCGTGCAGATCACCTGCGTGTCCTGTGTAATCTCACGGAGACTCTCTTGATCTGTTGCGTCGCCAATCACTGTTGGAATACTATCCCACCCCTTGTTCTGTGTGGTGAGTTCTGATACGATTGAATCAAGACGATCTGCACTTCGCCCACCAAGTGCCAGTGAAACAGTATCCTGCGTGTATTGCTCTGTGAGATACTCAGACACTAATTTTCCTGTAAACCCAGTCGCACCCCAAACGACGATATCGTACGGTCTATTTGTATTTGACATATCAGTCGGATCTGAATCATATTTAGGCGTCACATAGCTAAGTTACCAGGATTCTGTTTTATCAATCCGAATAGTATTTTACTATAGATATAGCGTGAATTATGCATCAAACTCAAGAAATAACTCATCAGGTTGTATTTCCTCCGTCTGGATATCCAAATTCTAGCGTTGAAATACACATATCGGATGAGTTCTGACAGTGCCGCTCTTATCCAATGAGTTGGTTTCCCAGCTAGCGACTCAAGTACAATTTATTTTATATAAATTGATTTATAAACTTGATAAGAACTATTTGTGATACTGCCAAAATCGCGTGATTGCACCTCCCAGGTCGGTATATTCGACCGGTGTGAATTCTCGCTGTTGCTGTGGTGAGAGATACCTACGGAGATTCGTGCTGTCACTCGTCCCATACCGCTCATCCGCCAGAATACGAACACCAGTCTCATTCACACCACGGATCACACGCCCCACAGACTGTCGAACCCTCCGTGTTGATGGGATTAGCCGAGCCGCCTCCTGACCACCTGTTTCAGTGATTGCTCGCTGATATGCGATCTCAACTGCATCCATCTCTGAACTCGGCGGAGCCAGTGGTACTCCGACTGATAGACATGTATGAAGCTTTTCACCGTCAAAATCAACACCTTCTGTGATTGTACCACGGAGGCTGGTGCAAAGAATCGCATCTCCTGACTCGAAGAACTTAGATAACAACATGTCGGTCTCGTCAGCTGTACTGGATTTATCAACAAAACAGCGCTTTTCGATTGACAATGTTCTAAGATATTCATGCGCCCATGCAGCCTCGCTGTAACTCGGCATTGCAATGAGGATATTACCCTCCGTCCGTGCTACTTGTGCGATCACCTCGGCATACTGCTCGCGAATATCGGTCATTGCCTGATGATTAGTCTCTCGCTCACCACGATTGGCTTTCGTGAATTTCGGGAGGTCGACCACGACAGACAGTCGATTCTCCGGCGAGAAGCGAAGCGGAAATCGGTCGAATGTCGTTGGTCGGGTTTCGACATCCTCAGTCATTTCATCTGTAATCCCATTCATCCGAAGTGTCATTTCATCTTCCGTAGATTGCACCTTTGTGTCTAATTCACCAAGTTGTGGCACGGCATCAATACCAATCGATTCACGAAATGGCTCCTTTGGGCGAAGAGTTGCACTCATCAATATCCCGCTCCCAAGTTCAGAGAACACTCTTCGCAATTCGCGCTTTGGAATACAATTAAATAATCGCAACTCCGGCGTCCAGTGTTCGACCCACGCTGGGAACTGGTCTGGAAATGACTCCTTTTGTGATGGAATAACGCGAACTTCCGGGTGGTATACCGCATGCGGAGCCTGTGCCCACTGTTGGAAGAACGCGCCTACCTCTTGACCCTGTGGTGTTCGGTTGAGAATCCCGTGCTCGGTGAATGCAGTAAATACCTTTTCTAATCGGCTCATGATTCGCTCCGCGCCTTGCATTACCGACATTGAGATGGATTCGTCTCTCTCAAGATCTCTTGTTAATTGATCTCCCCAATTAAGATTATTCGGATCAACCAGTGATTTTATTTCCCGGCTTTGTGCTTCCGAATCCTCTTGCCCGAATCGATGTATCAGACCTACTGCATCAATTGTTTCGCTTGCGTCGATGAGTCTCTGCTTTGCAATATTCAATAGTTTCTCCACAGCTCGCAATTCCTCAACCTCAATCCCGCTCGTTCTCAACTTTGCTCCGTCTTCGACAATTTTCTGCGCTAGTTCCGCATCCTCACGAGGAAGATTTGGAGTCGGGCTGTCGACAATGCTGCCACTCGCATATTGACGGGCAATTCTAACATCGTTACGAGCTTTCATAAGGGTATACAGATCAACTGATGTGGAAAGATTATCTCGACTACGCTCCTCAAGTTGATGTGCTTCATCGATAATTGCAATTGTTCGCTCATTAAGCAACCCTAGTTTTCTATCAGTCAAATACCGAGTTTCGGGATCAAGCAGGTGATTATAATTCCCGATAATAACATCTGCCTGCTGTGCAAGAATGCACATTAATTCATGAGGACAGCATCCACTCGCGACCGTTGCCTCAAACAGTGTTTGTTTATCGATAACATGAGATGGAGCATCCGCAAACTCAACGATTGATTCCTGTAATCCTGCGAGTGTCGCCGCATAGAATGGGTCAAATCGACCTTGTAGATCCGATGGTAATTGATTATAATTAGAGTCAAGCCGAGTTGAATCGACAATTTCTGAGGTATGCGGGACATGCTGTGGATACGGGGTCTCAATACCATCAATACACAATTGTGCGTTACTTTCTGTATCTCGCGGCTCTAATTGTGCAACAATATGTCTGATAGCCTCCGCTCTGTTTGGATCATACTGATGATTTTCTTGCGCCTGTACCGCCCCCTCACTCGGGGTTGACCAATCATACTCAGCCATTGAGTACGCTGGGGGGCTAAGATTATCTGGCCAGTCAAGTGGAATATCACTATTGAATCGAATGACCTCTCTCGTAGTGGCACGAAGATCCTGGGTTGCTTCTTGAGTGTCTGTTTTTGGGAGCTCTGCGTTCCTGATCGCCATCATATCAGCTTGTCCTCGCAAGACGACCGTCTGTATCGGGTCCGTCTCCGCTGGAAGTGTTGCATTTATGCCACGTAATTCGGCAATAAATTGTTGAAGCTGTTTCTTGACCGGCGTGACAGCTATTACTCGATCATACTCTGGAGCGGATGCATTTGTCGGTGACCGATCGTTCAATTGCTTAGGATTTCGGATTGCATGAATGCTCGCTGTTATCGCAGCGAGTGTCTTGCCAGTTCCACATGCACCCTCTTTCAGATAATAGCCCTGCTCTCCAAGAGTATCTAAAAATGACTCAATTGCAGCGCGTTGATCCGCATAGATTGTGTCATATCGAAAGTATGGTGTCCACCCTGCATCAATATCCGATACAGTATCCGTACACATTGTTTGACGCG